>Ga0210130_1000022_pt1 | contig 23680 bp, 23 predicted proteins | sample White_ThreeSqC_D_2_FD_185591 | JGI IMG/M metagenome (GOLD analysis project Ga0210130, IMG submission 185591) | Wetland microbial communities from the San Francisco Bay, California, USA, that impact long-term carbon sequestration -... | ecosystem: Environmental > Aquatic > Marine > Wetlands ...
TTTCCAAAAAATAATTTCAAAATTCCATAATCCTTAAGATCATAATGCGCGTAATGACTATGTGACATTATCTGTAAATAAAAATAAAAAATAGAAAATTAGTTTTTCTTTTTTGCGTTGGTTACTGCACGAGCTACAATTATGGTTAATATCACTGCAATTATGGTGACCACTATTGCATAAATTAGCATTGGACCTATACTGTCATTTTCTCCAAAAATTTCTTTGAAGATTGCTAGTATTGCTCCGTTCCAAGCCAAAGCTGCAACAAGGCCAAAGGCCGCAGTAATGAGTGCCGCAATTTTGTCTAAAACCTGAACCTTTAGTGGTTCTTCTTTTGGTTCATCTGCCATACTATTTCCAGCATAATCATCTTGTATGAGTTAATATTCTTTTAATCTGATTTCAGGTGGCCAAAATGAGATAATTTCCATTATTTTTACTAATTAAATGAATATTTTTCAACGAATGTATTGGATTTGTGGATCTCTGTTTTAATCTGTGGCGAAACCCTTTCCTTTAAACATCCTTTATTCAAAGTTTCAATATGGATGTCTTGTTTAGTGCATTTTTTTTGATAATTGGTCTTGCAATGTTATGTTTTGGAGGAAATTGGTTGGTGAATGGAGGCGTTACCATTGCTAAAAAACTTCGAGTGAGTAATTTGGTTATAGGGATGACTGTAGTAGCTTATGGAACATCTACTCCTGAACTTGCCGCAAGTATAGCAGCTGCATCAGAACATGGGGGAATTGTTGTAGGAAATATTGTTGGCAGTAACATTGCAAATATTGGCATGGTTATAGGAATTGCATCAATCATGATTCCGCTTGTAGTAAGCAAAACAACACTTAGAAGAGAAATTCCATTAATGTTAGGTGTAAGCATTTTATTGATTTTATTATCTTTGGATGGGGTTCTCTCTCATTATGATGGTGCTATTTTACTTTCCTCTTTGGTAGGATTTGCAATTTTTACTTACAAAGATGCAAAGAAAAATAGAGAAAAAGAAACTGACAATACTAAAGATAGTATATCAAGTGTATATCTTAAAGCAAGTGGTTTGATATTGCTTGGAGTTTCTTTACTTGGTGTGGGGGCATATCTTACTGTAGATAATGCAGTAGTTTTGGCAAAAGAATTGGGATTGTCTGAAAAATTGATTGGTCTTACTGTGATTGCAATTGGGACTTCTCTTCCGGAACTTGTTACTTCAATTATTGCAATTAGGAAAGGTCACATGGAAATAGGTGTAGGCAATATTATTGGAAGTAACATCTATAATATTTTGATGATAATGGGAGTTGGGGCATCTCTTGGAAGTATTTTGATTTCTTCTGATGTTTTTATCGATTATGCAATAATGATGGTCTTCAGTGCTTCATTGCTAATTGCACTGAAGAAAGGATACATTAGTAGAATGGTTGGGATAATTTTGAGTTCGGCATATGCACTTTATCTTTTAGTTTCATTTTTGATTTAATCTAATTTGTGCCTAAAAACACGTTTTAAATCACGTCTACATGAATTCCTTCTACCTTTATTGATGGTGTGATGGAAGGTAATGATGCCCATTGAATCACATTTTTTTTATCCTTTCCAATGGAAGAAATATTTTTTAATAATTTTGGAAAATTGTGAATGATTCTTACTGGTTTTCCGGGATTGACAATCTCTCCATTTTCAATTAATCTAATTCCGCTTCGTGCAGTGCATGAAAAATCTCCTATTATGGGATTAACTGCATATGTATACCATAATCTTCCAACAACAATTCCATGTTTTGTGTTTTTGATCATTTCTTCTTTTGTGGTATCGCCAGATTTTATCTCTAGATTGTGAGGCCCAGAACTAGGGATGGGTTCTGAACTTCTTCCCATGGGAGATCCTGGTCTTATTGCATTTCCTGTAGATGCTACATCTTCCTTAAAACTATCAAAAAGGTTACTGTATGTTTTTACAAATTCTCCTCTGTCGATGAGTGTTTTAATTTTTGTTGGAATACCTTCATCATCAAATGGTTTTGACCCTATTCCTTGAGAGATATGTGGGTTATCAATTAAACTAAAATCATCATTGGCAATTTTTTCGTTAATTTTATTGGAAAAACAACTTTTCTTTTCTACAAAAGTTTTAAAATTAAAGTTAGGTGCACCAACAAAAGCCAAAATCTCTCCCATAGAATATGGCTCAAAAATAATTGAATATTTTCCTGATTGACATGATTTTGGATTGATGGATTCTTTACACATTATCTTGGCATCTTCTCCAATTTTTTCAGGAAAGAATCCTTCTAATGTTCTACTACATCCTTGTCCTAATCCTGAAACTTCCGACTCACCAAATGAGTCCGCGTTGATGACTCCTGATACATAAGTTCCTCTATCCATCAAAGACAACCCATTAGAGTTTCCAATCTCAAATGTTTCTGAAACAATATTCAGAGATCCTGAAATTGCAAAAATTTTGCTATCTAAGGCTGAATTAATCATTGTTTGTGCTATATCTGCTGCTTTTGATCCTGAAACGTTTTCTAAATTTTTATCATATACCCCATCTAATGGTTTATTGAGTTTTGGATTTGTTGGAAGTGATTTCCAAAAATCCCTTGGTTTTAGAGATGAAATATTTTTTAAACTATTTTCTATTGCCTTTTGAATCTCTTCTTCATTGCTTGTTTGAACAGATGTAATTTTCTTATCATGTATTATTCGAGCTCCATAAGACTTTTCAAAATTTTGTTTTAATTCAAAAATCTCTGAATCTGTAATTCTTACAGTAGTAACTTTTCTAATGGTAGAAACTATCTCGCATTCATCTATGTTTAATTTTCTTGAATACTCTAAGGCCTTTTCTAAGGCAGTCAACTACAATTTCCTTGGATTGTTGTATTTGTATTTGTTTATTTTGATTAATTCGTTATATGATCCAAATTTTGAGACATCATTAATTTTGTCCAACTCTTCATCAGAGTCATTAACGTCTTCAAATCGTTTTAAAATATTATAATTTGTATCTCTTTCAGCAGGAATTCTTCCTATTTCTCTAACCACTCGTTTAATTTCCTTTGGCCTGAGTAACTGTCCATGCTCAGATCCAGCTGATGTCGAAATGCTTTCATTGATTAAAGTCCCTCCAAAATCATTTGCGCCCCACATTAGCAAAAGTTGAGACATTTTCTGTCCTTCTTTTACCCAAGACATTTGAATATTGTCAATGTAATTATTCAACATAATCCTTGCAATTGCATGAGTTAGTAAAACATCTTTTCCACTACCGCCTTGTTTTATTCCTTCATGTAATTGGTGTTTGAACATTGGTGCTTCGCTATGGATAAAGTCTAGTGGAACAAATTCTGTAAATCCTCTAGTCTCTTTTTGAATCTCTCTGATTTTTGCAATGTGTTCAACTCTGTCCCTTAAAGTTTCAACATGCCCAAACATCATAGTAGATGTGGTTTTGATGCCTATTTTGTGGGCTGATTTTATTATGTCTATCCAATCTTTTACGCTGATTCTTCCTGGTGATATTTTATCTCGAATCTTCTGATCCAATATTTCCGCTGCCGTTCCAGGCAATGTGTTTACCCCAGAATCTTTCAGTCTTTTCAAATATTCGTTAATTGATGTTTTTGATCTGCTTGCACCATACAATACCTCTTCTGGGGAAAATCCATGAATGTGTATATTTGGAATTTCTTTTTTGATTGCAATACAAATATTCTCATACAAACTACCTTCCATGTCCGGAGGTAGTCCTGCTTGGATGCATACCTCAGTTGCCCCTAATTGATAAGCTTCTTTTGCCCGGCGAACTATTTCTTCAGTTGGAAGGAAATACCCTTCCTCCTCTCTAAAGTCTCTACTAAATGCACAAAAACCGCATTGTTTTATGCATACATTTGTAAAATTTATGTTTCTATTTACGACATAGGTGACAATGTTTCCTACCCTTCTTTTTCTTAGCTCATCTGCCACCAAACCTACTAAATGAAAATCCATTCCCTCAGAATTGTAGAGGGCCAGTCCTTCTTCAGATGTGATTTCTTTTTCAGATAATGCCTTGTTTAGGATATCTGCAACTTTAGAATCTGCATTTTTAAATAAAGAATCAATGTTTATGCTCATCTCCAATATTCCTCCTTTACCATTCCTTCTTCATCTTCAATAAATGACATCTTTTCTCTTAACTCTTTGCTAATTAACGGAACAAACTCTGGATATGTCGGAAATCTGCATTTTAATTCATATCCTGCGTTTTTGGAATTTTGATCTACTTTTTTAATCTCTGGCCAGGAAAATTCCGGATTTACATAATCTGGAGTCAGAGGGGATATTCCTCCCCAATCATTAATTCCAACTGAAAGAAAGCTTTGATATGATTCTGGAGAAAGATTTGGCGGAATTTGGATGTTCATTTTTGGCATGATGATTCTGGTTAAGGCAACTATGATTTTAAAATAGGTTTCCGGCGCAGAAGGGAAATCTTTCATCTTGGTATCCTGCTTTGGTTGAAAATTTTGTAAAATTACTTCTTGAATATTTCCATGTCTGTCATGGATTTTTTTTATTGCAAATATGGATTCGATAATTTCTCCTGGCGTCTCACCAATTCCCACTAGTATTCCTGTTGTCATTGGAATTCGTAGATTTCCTGCATTTTCTAGCACTTGCATTCTTTCTTGAGGTCTCTTACTTGCAGCCATGTAGTGCGGCATATTTTTTTCAGTTAATCTTTCACTAACATTTTCAAGCATAAGTCCCATTGAGACATTAGTTTTTTTCAGTTCTTTTAATTCTTGTAAAGTTAGATTACCTGCATTGGTGTGGGGAAATAGACCTGCCTCTAAGGCCATCTCAGAAGCATGTACTAGATATTCTGGAGTTGACGCAAAACCATTTTTCTTTAACCATTCTTTAGCTTCGAGATATTTTTGTTCGGGTCTTTCACCTGTCACAAATAATGCCTCTACACATCGATATTTTTTTGCCAGAGTTAACATGTTTTTTATATCTTGTTTTGACATTAGAGAAAGTTTTTCCTCGCCTGGCTCAGACTTGTAGGTGCAGTAGGAACAAGTATCTCTGCACATGTTGACAATGTTGAAAAAAGCTTTTTTTGAGAAAGTAACATTTACCCCCTTGTGTTTTTCTCTAATTCTTTTTGCAGTTGTAAATAGTTCTGATGGCGTATTTACTGCCTCTTGATAAATATCAAAAACCTCTTCTATTGAGGGTGACTTGCTTTCTAGAATTTTGTTTAAACTCTCAGAGCTTAATACAAGATCATTCAATAGAAAAATAAATTTTTAGCAGTATTTAATCTTGTATTGCCTTATTCTCCATTTGGCCGTTCATCTAAAACAATTGTGAAGTTAGTAGTTCTTCCATCTCTTAAAATTTCCAAAACCATTTCATCACCCACAGCTTTTGCTCTTTGTAAGTGAATTAAAATATCTGAAATCTTTCTTACTTCTACTCCATCTACTGATAATATTATGTCTCCTCCAACTGTGTACTCAACACCATCTACTTGAACAATATTTTCAGATCCTCTTAACCCTGCTTTAGAAGCAGGACTATCTGGAATTACAGTGACAACTAAGAATCCCACGGCATCATTAAGATTGAGCACTTTAGCTAAGTCTGGGTCTATGTCTCTTCCTGATATTCCAATCCAAGGATGTTTGTATTCCCCATCACTTATGAGGCTTGGAACAATCTTGGTAATTGTTTGTGATGGGACAGCAAATCCAACACCCGTAAATTCACCTGTGGCCGATTGTATTGCTGTGTTTATTCCAACCACTTCTCCTCTCATATTCAAAAGGGGACCTCCTGAATTTCCAGGATTTATTGCTGCATCGGTTTGAATAACATCCGGAATTGAATATCCTGCATCTGAAGGAAGCAATCTCCCTATTTGACTAACTATTCCTGCAGTCATTGATCCTGATAATCCAAAAGGATTTCCTATAGCTGCTATGGACTCGCCTACTTTTAGATTTGATGAATCACCTAATGTTATGGGGTGTAATAGAGATAAATCTGCATTCACTTTGATTACCGCAATGTCGGTAAATATGTCATATCCAACTATTTCTGCATTATATGATCTTCCATCTAAAAATGTGATTACCACTTTTTTTGCATCATTTACCACATGTGCATTTGTTATGATATGCCCTCTCTTATCAAATACAAATCCAGAGCCTACTCCTGTAGGTGTATCTGCTCCTTCTGCTCGTTGTACATTTACTCTTACCACCCCTGCTTCTGACTTTTCAAAAATTTCTATAAGTGATAGATTTTTTGAGTATGGTGAAGAAGAAATTTGGCCAACGGTATTTGTGTCATGTCCGTTTGTCACCACAATTTCTGGTTTTGCAATATTTTGTGGAGGGGAAAAAATAACTGCAAATATTACTAAAGCAAGTATAGCTCCGGCAATTCCACCTACAACGATTCCTGATTTATCCAATTAGACTTTTGATTCCTTACTTACAACTAAAAAGATTTCTCCTAAATCCTTATGGAGTCTTGAACGTGGTCTTTCATAGAATAACTTCTTCCTCTCCATGATACAGATGAGTCTTTTTTGGCTTGAAGTAATCCACTCAAAAATGCCAAAACAACAACAAGACTGCCAACAGGTGCAAATAATGCATGAATTAACTTGAGGCCTAATCCTTTCTTTACTTCAAGTACTCCCCCTGCATAAATGAAAACAGATGCAAAAATTGACGATACAAACAATGTCAAATTCGATAAACTTTCAAAAGCAAAAAAGCCTGAAAGTATCATAACCGGGAATGGGATAAATAACAAAAACAATACTGCAAAAAATATCCCAACTGCAATCCCATGACTTTGAAGATAAAGTGGAATCATCAATCTTTTTAGCGCATTCCAAAGGGTACTTTTGTCTCTGGACCAGACAGCTTCAATGAGGTGTTCGCCCCTTACCATTTTCATTTTATGTCCTGTTTCCTTTACTTTTTTGCCTAATGCCCCGTCTTCTATAATTTCTTGTTTAACTCCTTCATGTGTTCCAACTTCTTCGTACGTTTTTTTATTTATTAAAAAGAAACTACCAAAAAAATAACCTGTTTTTTTTGTTGGATCATTTACTCTTATGGCAGAAAAACGTGTATGTAAAAATGTTGAAATCATGGGTAGTGTAATTTTGGTCCACCAATCTAGTGTCGACATTCTGGGAATAACAGTCAAGGCATCAAGATTAAATGTCAATAAATGAGAAACTGCTAAGGATATTACATTTTTTGAATGTTGAGTGTCTGCATCTGTAAACAATAACAATTCACCTGTCGCTTTTTTGTAACCTTCCATGCATGCCCAATTTTTCCCCATCCATCCATCAGGCTTTTCCCTTGCTGACACTGGAACTATCTTTGAGTATTTCGTGGCATATTGAGAGATAATCGTAGCAGTGGAATCTTGTGAAGAATCGTCAATTACAATTATTTCATAATTTGGATAATCTTGTTCAAGTAAAGTATCTAAACATTTGGCAATAAATTCCTCTTCATTTCTTGCAGGGAGAACCACAGAAACTTTTGGATTGTCATGTTTACTTTTTTCAAATTTGTCAAGATAAGGAGTATCTCTAAACGAGATGATCATAGATTTTATTAAAAAAATCCAAGCTGCACAAACTCCAATCAATATGGCGGTAACTGCATAATTAAAAATGTCAATTATCATTTCAAGAATTATCTCTCGATTTCTTTTTTTATGTTTTGTAGTGCTAAATCTGTTCCATCCTTGATGTGTTTTTTGATCATCCCTGTAAACATTCCCATCAGTCCTGCAAGTTTAATGTCCCAAAGTACTCCTACCTCTGTTTTTCCATCGTTATTTTTTAGACTGATTGTTTTACTCCCGTTAATTATCCCCTTGGTAAAAACTGCGACAATTTTTTCTTTAGGATGTAATGTGACCTCTTGTTGGCACTTTTGGTCTCTAAATGCAATAACGATCTCTCTTATTGTAACGTTACCTTCTTTTGAGATGTTGTGAACTGCTTTTGTTCCCTTCCAAAATTTGGGTTCATTGTCAATATCTGAAACTATTTCCCAAACTTGTTCTGGAGTTGCATTTATTGTGATTGCCGTTTCTATATCTGCCATGGTTAGCACCTGTAGTTTAGCAGTAAATATATTAGATTGCAATGTCATTAACAGTAGACTGTGATGGGCATCATGCCTAAAATCCAGAACAGTAACTCCGGTTCTAACGGCATATGCCATTCTTCCGTCACAGTCATTTCACTAAAATGGATATGATAATGGATGACAAAAATCGGAACTTTTGACGCAGCAGGATTTTGGAAAAATGCCTATGCTCACCAGCGAGGAAAATTGTTAAAAAAAGTAAATGTGCCTGAAGATCAAATTTTGATTCTTGCAAGCAAAAAATATCTTGAATTACCAGCTGCCTTAAGATATGAGATTGAAACTAGCGGGATACAAAAAAAAGATTTACTCTAGATTTCGAAATTCATTTTAACAGGCAATTTTAGATACTTTTATGACAAATGTTACTTATGATGATTTTGCAAAATTAGATTTGCGTGTGGCTAAAATTATCGAAACTGAACCTATCCCTGGCAAATCAAGAATAATTAAAGGAATTATTGATTTGGGGGAAAATGATAAACGCAGTGTAATCATTGGAGGTGCACAATACTATCAACCAGAAGATATTGTTGGTAAATTGGTGATTGTAATTGCCAATCTTGAACCAAAAAAAATGGCTGGAGTAGAATCAAACGCAATGTTGCTTGCCGCTGATGTTGATGATAAACCATTTTGGTTAACTGTAAGTGAAGATGTACCACTTGGAAGTCCAATCAAATAAAATACTTGAAAAATTCTCTAATCATATATCATTAGATCTTTTTCTTCTAAAAGTGAATGAAGGTTGTTTACTGATCTATAGACATCTTGCTCATTTTTAGCTCCTGTGCAAACTAATTTACCGGATGAAAAAACTAGAATCACTGTTTTGGGATCCAGCATTCTGTGAATTAATCCTGGAAATTGCTCTGGTTCATACATACTTCTTGGTAACGTTCTAGCTGCTTTTTCCAAGTGAACCTTTCCTCCCAAGTTAATTGAGGAGACAATATTTTGGATCGTTACTTCTGCATCTTTCTTTACTTTGATTCCTCCTTTTCTTAACTTTTGAACCACTGTTTTTACTGCCTTTCTTGCAATTTCTTCTGATTTTGAACCTGTGCAGACCATTTTCCCAGAAGTGAATATCAAAGTTGCAGTTTTTGGGGTTCTAAGTCTGAAAACCAATCCTGGAAATTGATCTGGATGATATTCTACATCAGGAAATTTTCGGGTAATTTCATTGAGATCCATTTTTTGATCTACTGAAGCAGAAGCTACCACATTCACAATTGCAATTATTGGTTTTGTCTGAGGCATATTCGCATTGTGTTTTTACTATAATAAAAGCAAATACTAATTTTCCATGGTTGATATTTCGACTTTTCTTTGCTTTCATATGGTTCATGAATCATACGAATGATTAAATTGGATTCATCGATCGCAGAGACTATGGTGGATTTAACCAATATTGATTTTGATCAACTATTTGGTTTTGGAGATGATAGTAATCCTCTTATGATGCTGATTTGGATTCTGCCAATAATTCTGTTCATTTTTTATGGACAGCGAATTCAATTACAAGTCACATCAGGAGAAATTAAAAAATCTATAAAGAAATTAGATAGTTACAGAGCTGAAGCAAGAAAGGAACTAATTGATTATATTAACAAAAATCTAAGTCTAAAACAAGATCCTACAAAAAAGATAGATCAATTTCTAGAATACTTTACAATAATGCCAGTTGATATGGATCCCAATGGTATAGTGGATAAGGTAAGACACACTGTAAGAGCAAGAGAAGACTATTCTAGGATTCATGTGAAATCCCTTTCTCCAGAAATTGATGAAATTGAGCTTAGCAGGGTACTTACTTTATTGGAAATAGCCACCTCTCTTCATATGATTTACAAAGTAATTAATCACATGTTTTTAACTGCAAAAAAACAAAACAACTATCCATTAATCTTGCCCTTACAGATGATGCTTCCGTTCATTATGGAAGAAGCAGAGGCAATTACTAAGGCAATTCCTGCCTTTAAACTTGGACAGCCAATAGGTGATGGAATAGGTCCAATGGTGGTGGGAAAAATGATGTTAGATTCAAAAAAAGAAACAGTTGCATTTCAAACTGTTCTTGCAAAAAAAGAACATGCTGGAAGAAATTTACTTTTACTAAAGGCAGAGGGTCCTGGTTCTAATGTGGGTAGACCTGGAGATGCAGTAGAGTCAATAGTTTCAAGCAATAAACCGGATGTTATCATAATGATTGATGCTGCCTTGAAATTGGAGGGTGAAGATTCTGCTTCAACTGCTAGGGGATTTGGAGCTGCTATTGGTGGTATTGGAACTGAAAGATTTCAAATAGAAGAAATTGCCACAAAAAACAACATTCCAATTTTTGCGATAGTGATCAAACAATCCGTCAAAGAAGCCATAACTTTAATGACAAAAGATATTGCAAATCAAGCAGAAAACGTCCACTCACAAATTGAAGAGATGATCCAAGAAAATACTACTGCTGGACAAACAGTTTTGCTTATTGGTGTTGGAAATACTATGGGAGTTCCCCAATAATGTTTTCAAAAGAAAAAATAATTGTTGCCTATACTTTAGAGAAATGCATATCATGTAATCTGGAACGAAAAAGAAAATTCAAAGAGGGCGACAAGTTATTTTTAGACGCATTGAATTGTGATTCTTGTAAAGGTATAATGCGAATAGAAAAAATTTATGGTGAAACAATTGAATCATAATCAATTTGATTTTGCTTTCTTATTATAATAAAACACTTTATTGAGACAAAGTGGTGACCAAAGCCCCGTTTTCATTTGGAATAAACGTGTGTTCTGCTTGAGCAACTCTTTGTTCATGAATTTCAACAAGGACTGGATATGCTTGAATTGCTTTTTTGTTTATCAAATAATCCAGCAAATTTCGAGCTTCCTTTTCGTCCCATTTTTTTGTAATCCAACGCAAAGCAAATGGAAGCATATTGAAATTTTCCCAAATGTGATCTAAAAGCTTGTCTGCTTCTTCATTTTTTGTTTTCTTTCTTGAGTTTAAAGCAAAGATGTTTTTTATTTTTCCATTTCGGACAAATCCTCCACCTTCAGATGTAGTGACAAATGGCTCACATGCATAAGCGGATTCCCCTGACAATGTGAACCCGCCAATAGACCAAATGTTTGGAATAGTTTTTCCTGCATGAATTGTGTATTGTTCTAAAGAATGCCCACTTAGATTTGCAATAGGCTTGAATCCCATTTGTTTAATTGTGGTTTCAATAATTCTTCCAACATCACTAGCTTTTACTCCTATTTTGACCATTGACATTGCTTTGCTTAGTGCCTCCTCAGCTGCTTGAACTAGTCCGTCATATTGAGGATCATAACATACAGTAACTGCAGTATCTGCAATGAATCCGTTTATCTGGGCACCTAGATCAATTTTTACCAAATCTGTGTCTTTGATTGTTATTGGATCATTTGGTTCTGCTGTGTAATGAGCTGCAATTTCATTAATGCTTGCATTTACTGGAAAAGCACATTTGGCACCTCTCCTTAAAATTTCATTTTCTACTTCCTCACATACATCAAAAACTGATTTTCCGACCCAATCTTTCACTCTTACCATCTCTCTGACCTCTGAAGCAATTTTTCCAGCTTTTATGTAGTCATCAATCTGCATTGTCTATTTTTTTGACAAGCCTTTAAAATGATTATCTGTATAATTTGGCCGAAATCTCGAAATTTTCTGAAATAGTCAAATAAACAGCGATCATCCTATTTGACCGTCAAAAATTAATACTAGTTTTTTATTGCGCAATTATGCCTTGTCGTTGTGGAAGTGATGGAATGTGCATGTATCATTACCTTGCAAGCAATCCTGACTCAGCAAAGCCAAAGAAATAATTTCTGATTTTTTTCACCTTTATTTTTCTATTTTTTCCTCTTGGTTATGCCTTCTCTCTTCTTGTTTTTTACAGAATCTCAATAATGTGAGTTTAATTTCATTTGAGAGAAATCTGTCAAGCTTAAATTGGGTATTTTTTATGATTCGTTGGGATCGTGGTCTAGCTTGGTATGATTCTGCGTTTGGGACGCAGAGGTCGCGCGTTCAAATCTCGCCGATCCCACCACTGTTTTATTATCCAACATTCTACTATTATTGCCGAGCAATGAGGAAGAGTTAGAGTAATGATTCCAGATGATGTTTTTTTGTCTCACGATCTGAGCTCCGGCACGTTTTTATCAATTATTTGAAATTTTGATTTAATTGGATTTTGAAAAACGAGATTTGATTCTAATTGCTGGAATTGTACTTGTGATGATTGGTTTGATTCCTTTCATTGCACCTGTATATGCAGGAATAATAGGCATTTTGTTGTTCTTTGGAATTAAAATTTACATTGTAAGAAAAAAAAGAATGATTCAGGAAGATCTTGGTCAAGGCATATGTATGGAATGCGGTTTTAAAATAGTACATGGGAAATGCCCAAACTGCGATAATCAAAACCAAATCTAACCAATCTCAGAAAATTAGTTTGCAAAATAATATCTGGTATGTTAATTGTTAGCTCAGCTATTTTTTATGTGTCTTAAATATTAACAAAGATTCTCTACTCAAATCATGGTTACAAGAAAAAAACCTAAAACAAAATCTGCTGAATCTAAAAAGAAATCAGATGCATCTAAAAAAGGTTGGATTACCAGAAGAAAAAATCAAAGTAAACAAACTACAAAAAAATCATCTTCTAAACCTTCAAGGGTTCCAGCTTCGGAAAAATTAAGAAAATTACAAAAAACCGAAAAAATACGAAATCTTTCTAGACTCAAAGCTCAAAAGAAAGGAAAAAGTCTTGCCTCTGACAAACCAAAACTCAATTCAAAAAAACCTTTGAGGCCTGCACGTAGAGCAAGCAAAAAAAGAGTTTCAGTAAGATAATCCTTCTAATTCTTTTTTTATTATTAGATCAATCCTGAGAACTATCTATATACTCAAAAGAAGATATTTACGCATGAAAGGTGTCTACAGGGTAATTTTCTTGAGGTCAACTTTAACAACTTGCTCAACTTTTCCTTTATTTCATTCTAAAAAGATACGCCTAGGGTATTTCATATAGGGAAATTCAAATGATAAGGAACACTGCTATTGTATTTTCAATTTTGGCTCTGGGATTTTTGGTTGTCCCTGCTTTTGCCCAATCCTCTTTATCTAATCATGTAGTGATTAATGAGGTTGATACTAATCCTCCAGGAGATGATGCTGCAACTCCTACCGAATGGGTTGAAATCTATAACCCAACTAGTTCTAGCGTAGATATTGGAGGTTGGAAAATTGCTTCGACCACAGTTTTAAAACAAACCTATACTGTGCCTTTAGGTACTACTATCAAAGCAGGACAATTTTTAACCTATTCTTACAAGACCGTTTGGTTTACTGACAATAATGAAAAAGTTGAACTTCGTGATAAAAATGGATTTGTCGTCGATACAACTCCTCTAATTTCTGACATTCAAAACGATTTTTCTTCATGGCAAAGAATCTATGATGGCTATGATCTTGATAGTGCCGATGATTGGAAATTTGCTAAATCTACAGCTGGTTCATCAAATGGAAAGATTCCAACAACCACTGAAACACAAGACGTCATTGTTAAAATCAATTCTGATAAACCACATTATATTTTTGGGGAAACTGCAATTATTACTGGTAGTATTTCAAAAGAAGTCTTTAAAGTCCAACTAGGGGATTTCAAACCAGAATCTATTTCTGTTACAATAAAGGGACCTAATTACAACTCCCAAGTATTACTTTATCCAGATCTTAACTTGAATTTCAAGACCACCTTGAACTTACACCCTGTTCTTGGAATCGAAGCAGGTGTTTACTATGTGGATGTAAATTATGCTGGTTCTACTTCGTCAACAAGCTTTACTGTTGGTGATATAGTGCCAGAATCAGAGGTTTATGAGGAAACTTTCTTTAGTATTTCTACTGATAAAACACAATATCTTCCAGGACAAACAGTTTCTTTTTCAGGAATTACTTCTGAGACTATACCTTTTCAAGGATTAAAATACGAACTACGTGATCCTAATGGAAAAATAACTACAACTGGAACACTTTACCCTTCAAACGGAAAGTTTTCAGGAAATATTTTTCTCACTACAGTGAACCCTGTTTATGGAACATATGTCTTATCTGGAGAATATTTGGGGATAACTTACACTTCTTTTGATGTGGTTAAAGATGTAAAGGAAGATGTTTTAATCTCTCTTTGGACTGACAAAGAAGTTTATGGTTTAGGTGAAACTGTTAACATCTCTGGAAGATTAAATGATCGATGGGTAAGTTCATTGGATTTAGAAATATTGCAAACCAGAAATACTGCACTTGGAAGTGGTACGGGTAGTGGTGATTTTGCTTTTAAAATTTTAGATGTAGTGAGACTTGAGGGAGATAGTTCTTTCAAATATTCCTTCAAAATTCCCGCAGGGGATCAAAGGCTAGGTGATTACAGAATTAAAGTTTCAAAAGAAATTGGTTCTGCAATCAAGACTATCTCTGCAGTAAAAGATACTAGTATAGATGCAATAATTCGTGAACCTCTTACTGTTTCGACTGACAAATCTATCTATAATTTTGGAGATAAGATGACAATCAATGGAATTGTAAATGAATTAAGTCAATCCACATCAGACTTTCCAGTGGTGGAAGTGTCAATAAAAAATAAAGATGGTTCTCCACTTAATATCATTGGCAATACTGGGGCTGGCAGGCTAGGTACCACTGGAACTTCTGTTTCATATGATTTTACTGCCATTCCTGAAAAGTCTGGGCGATATTCTGTCTCTACTCAATTAAGTAGAAGTGTCTTTGAGGAAGGACAATATCTTGTCACTGCAAAATATCTTAAACTTACAAAATCTGCTCTATTCTCAGTATCTGATATTCTCAAAACTGGCGATGTGGATCCAATATCTCTGAATAAGCAAGTTTATGGTCTTGGTGAAACTGTTTATTTGTCTGGAATTTTTCCTCCCACAGGAGATCGCTCTGTATCTATCTCTCTTACTAAGCCTGATGGCAGCATTACAAATTCTGGAGCCACTGTAGAAAATCAACAATTTTCTTGGTCATGGAATACACCAATATCAGAAAAACAACCTGCAATTAAATTCGAGGATAGATCTTTGACCACAACCAACCTTGGCATCTACAAAATCCATATCTCCACTCCTTCATTTGGGAAAGATCTCTTTTTCAAAGTTTCATTAGATCCTTCAAATGACTCTCTCTCATTGTCCCCGATTAGTCTTTCATTAGATAAATCGATCTACAAGGCAGGAGAAAAACTAAGAGTTATGGGTACGGTAATTTCTAGGGAGCAAGGAAGTGAAGGTTTGGTCGTTCCTGAAAGAATATCTATTGTAATTACTTCTGAAAAAACTCCAACTGTGGCTATTTTTCAATCTTCAGTTTATCCTGATCAGGGTGGAAATTTCCGTAGTGATTTTGAACTTCCCATAACCATTTTCAGTGAAGGCCAATACAAAGTAAAGGCAACTTATCTGAAAAAACAAATTTCAACAACCTTTGGTGTGGTTAATGATTTTTCATTTGGTTCAGATGAACCAATTTCATTACTTGTTTCATCGGACAAAACCCAATACAATCCAGGCGATTTAGTTACTATTGTAGGTAAACCAAACAAGCTAATCTACCTTGAAAAATATGATGTAAGTAAATTCAAATTAACTGGTAACGAAATTTCATGTGGTTCATTTACTTGTGGAACCCACAAAGGCGAGATTACTACTATTCGACCAAGTCCTAATGGATCATTCTCATATCAATTTTTAATCCCTGATTCTCAATCGAGCATTGGAAAGTATGAGGTGACAGTTGAATCTGACTTTGAAACTAAGAAGTTAATTGTGAATGTAGTAGAAAAACTTCCAGAAGAAAAAATTTCACAAACAATTCTTGAAAAAGTAAACAGTATACCAGATGATCAAACTTCAGTTTATGCAATTGAAAAAACAATTAATGGAGTACATGCTGGACCTAGGGTTCTTTTGGGTTCATTAGTTACTTCGCCGAGAGGGGAAGAACCAAATGTAAACCTACGAGTTGTTTCAGAATCTGGGGTTTGTGTAATCGGACAAGACGAAATCTGTTTGGTAAAGGATTCGACCAGAAAACCTGGGGATATCTATGATATAGTTACAGTTGACGGATTTGATCTTAAAGTAAGGTATAGTGGCCCTGATGCACGAGTGGAAAAATTCTCTATATTGCCTGAAAATTCAGATAGTATGTTACCTGATTCAATTTGGGATATTCAAATAGACAAAGATAACCAAGTGTCTCGACTCTACTATAAAATCAACTATTCTCCACTAGAGTAAAATCCAAATAAGATTTTTTTTGTTATATTTCATTGAAGTTATTTGTTCTGAGGTTTCATCAAGACGATCCAAAAAAATGCACTGCTGCAAAAATGGTAAAATTTAAGATTGCAGGCGATGTGAGGAAAACCTCGATTAGTAATCTTGTATTAGATCCTTTTTCGGACAAAATACTTCTGCCAAAAGATAAGACCATTATCAAATCCATAGTTGGTATAGATTGCTCTTGGAATTTGGCTGATCAGGCCTTTTCTAAGACTTTTTCTGGGATTAAACGGAAACTTCCTCCCCTACTAGCTGGCAATCCTGTAAATTATTCAAAACTTGACAAACTTACTACGGCCGAAGCCATGGCGGCTTCTTTGTATATTCTGGGATTCAAAGAGGAGTCCCTAGAACTTCTAAACAAATTCAAATGGGGCCATACTTTTTACGAACTTAATCAAAATCTTTTGGAAGAATATTCAAAATTAGAATTTGAAGATGATTTGGAAAATATTCTAAAAGACTATGGTTTGTCTAATTGATATTTCTTCTCTTGAGGTAAATTCCTATTCCAATCACAATGATGATTGCCGATATGACTCCTCCCAACAAAAACCACTCTTCTCCTTGTTCAATTATAATTTCCTCTTTAGTGATAGCCGGTAGTTGATTTAGACTGTCTGAAACTAAGAAACTAGTAGAGTAAAAGTCAGGTTTTAAAACAGAATTTGATAATGCAAATAATTTAAGATCATTTGCACCAATTCCTAAGTTTTTTATTTTTTCTTTTGAAATATTTATCAAAGTTGGGCTTTCTGAAACAAGGATTGTTTTAGATTCAATTAATTCTCCGTTATTGTTATTCAAAAAATATAAAATAGAATCTGATTGTTCTGAATTTATTATTATTTCCAATTCTTCGCCCTTTTGAATTATTTTAGGTAATTGAACATTAGTTATTTTGGGATATTCTGTGTTTTCAAAATCAGACCAGTATCCTGCTTTAAAGGGGTATGTTTCATCATCAAATGCTGAAACTGTCATACTTCGTGATTCTGGGGAGTATGATTTCAGGTAAAATGGCCCGTTACTAATAACTGCATGATTGTGTTTTGAAATCCAATCTGATGATGCAGAATATCTGTTTTTATAGTATTCAAAATTTGAATTTGTTTCCTTTAGGAAGGGTGGAATGAATTTGTCTTTGTTGAATTCATCCAAATAATTCTGAATCAACATTGCATCGTTGGGAATGATAAGAGATACCCAATTGACGTTTTTACTTGTAGCTCCAGACCTTGATATGGATATTTTTCCATCAATTACTCCTTGTTCAATTGCAGTAACAATTTCCCAAGGCATAGTGCTCCACAAAGCTGCCCACTCTGCAATCTCCCCATCGTCAAAATGCCAAAAATCTACGTACACTTCAATGGTGTCCTCATCAATGGGCTTTACTCCGATTAAGGTTTGAACCGACTGAGCTGCTCTTGGAGTATATTCTGTGTCAAAAGTTTTGTCATCCTCATCTGTTTGAGTTCCCCACTCTGAAGTAAAATAAAGAGAATGCATAACATCATTCATATCCATATCTTGACCGTTATGCCATTTACTAAATTTTAAATCAAAAGTTACCTTGCTAATTGCTTGAGCATTTTGTGGTACTTTTTTCCATTCTTGGTTTACCGGGTCCCACATTATTGCATCATCAGGCAAATCTAACTTTCCATCTGGTCCAGCAGTTTCTACTTTCCAATTCCCGCGCACAGGAAGAATCTCTCCGGTAAATGGATGTGAAAAAGTTATAGGATCTGAGATTATTCCCCAAATCTGCCTACTATAGGAATCACTAAATCCCATGATTGGATTCCATGCTCCTTGATAGATTTGTTTTACACCTACAACTAATTCATCTTTGTCACTTCTTGAATTAATTGGAGTGAATCTACTGGGAACCCCTGCTCCAAAATCATTTACCACCCCTTCAATCTTTTCATTAACAACATATTGATCAACTTTACTTGCAAGGAATATCCTTACTGATTCATTCACTCCCTCTACAACAGCTTCTTGAATCAGCTTATCTCTTTCATCTGCTGATTGGAATTCGCCTGTATAGATTTTTTGTGTTAGTGAATCTATCTTGTCATTTTGATAATTCCAGTATGATGGATCATTAAATCCTGGCATATTTGAAAACCATGGTGCATACATCTGACCTAAACCTACAGAATCATATTTTACAAATGCCGATCTATTCCATCCCTCTGTGTACAAACTCCATTTAAGGTCAGCAGGATCAGAACCGTATACAACCACAAATGCTTTGTTCAAATCTCCAAAGTCTTTTTTCACTGTGAATCCTATTTTTTCAAGTTCAGACGATAAAATTTCTCCAATTGATTTTCTTACAGGATCATCACTTCTGATAAAAAAAGTAATTTCTATAGGTTCTTCATTTATCTGCCATTTCCCATTAATCTTAACTGCTCCTTGTTCTGTAAGGTTCTTGACAATGATCTCTTCTGCTAAAGTGGGATTGTACCTAAAATTAAAACTCTCAAGCTGCTCAATAATGGAAAGATAGGCAGGATCAAACGGACCATACTGGGCAATTTGAGGAGCACCATATCCTGACATCAGTTCATTAACAATCAATTTTCTATCAACTAGGTAGTTCAAAGCAAATCTAACTTCTGTTATAGAAAATGGATTGAATTTTTCTGTTTGAGCAGGATTTACTAGTATACTGTATGACCCTCCAGCAGAATCAAATACTTTCAATCCTTCTCGTGATTTTGAATTTTCTAATCTGTCTGCAGAAATTCTATAGTAATACATGTCTAGATTACCGTTTCTTACTTCTTCTAACGCAGTATTTTCATCTAGATATTGAACAAATCTAATTGAATCAAAGTATGAATTTTTTTCTGCAAAAATTTCGTTATTTCCTAAAATTGTAATTGCAAAAGCTAGCATTAACACTAGCAATAATTTCATGCTCATATCTTGGGATGGTCTTAATAAAACTTATTTCATTATAACCTGTGGTTATTTGCTCTTAAAACCTATATTCCTAATAATTAGAATGAAAATTCAATTGAAATTTCCAAAAAATATCTTGTATGCCTTACCTGGAATTATTCCTGGTGGAATATCTGTAGAAGATTTTTCTGCAATCGTTAAAACCTCTGATTATGAATCAAAGGAAATTTTAGAGAATTTTTCCAAAATAGGAATTGGATCTAAACAAAATGAACGATATTACTTTGAGGAAAGTGACAAACTAAAAACTGCAATTATGCTGGTAAAGAATGGATTCCCGCTAGATGAAATTGCAATCGTTTTGAACTGGCGAGACTTTGAAGGGCTAACTGCTGAAATACTTGAATCAAAGAATTTTGCTATTATAAAAAATCTAATTCTTACAAAACCTAGAATGGAAATCGATGTTATTGGAATAAGACTAGGCGTGGCAATGCTCATTGATTGCAAACATTGGAAAAAATATGATTCTTCATCATTATCCAAAGCTGTAAAAAAACAAGTGGAAAGAACGAAACATTACATCGCAAAAACTCCTGGTGCAATAGCAGTACCCGTAATTGTAACTCTTTATCATGATAAAATTGATTTTATTGATAGAGTGCCAATAGTTCCAATCTTCCAGTTTTCTTCCTTTGTAGATGAGTTTTATGGTCATTTAGAAGATATGAATACTGTGAAGTCCTGATTTTCAATTTTTCTAGTTATGAAAAAATGACTTCTTAATTTTCAATTTGTTTTTGTTATGTGGTATTTTATGGTGGATTCTTCAAAATTCAGAGCATATGTGTGGTTTTTCTTAAAGAGATACTGTGAAAATTTTATGTCCATTCATACATTAGGAATCGACCGTCGCCTAATTTTTACAATTAAGAATTCTAATTTCCCCTGTGCTCTAGTTATCTCATTTGATTAACTTTTAGTTTTTAATGAAAGAAATAAGTCTAGATTCAAAAAACTATTGCAAGCCTATTGAACTTTTGTTATCTGTAATCAATTTTCTATATGAATAAACTTGTCAAAAATAATATGACACATCCTATCATGAATCCTTTCGTGATTTTCAAAGAATTATCGAGAGCCTTTGAATAATCTTCGTAGATTCCTTCACCCATTATTTTTACCTCTGTTTGATTTTCGAGGATCTCGTATTTTGCCGAGGTGATTTTTTCCTCTGCATTCTTTGCAATTTCTAACATCCAGTTTGATAGCTTATCTGCACTAGTGATCAGTCCTAATTGATAATACCCATTTTTGTTTCTGGCCTTTACTCTTGCAAAATGTGTGTCAGAAGTACAAATTTCCAAAAGATTGTAATTTTTATCGGCAAAATTCTTTACAATTTTTTCTCTTACTCCATTTTCCATATTATTGGCATCTGCCCATCCTAGAAAGTATTTTTGATCCTTGATCTTAAGACACATTATTCCAAGTCCGCCCATCCCCAAATCTTCAGTCCACACATCCATGTCCTCCGAATTTGCATATCCAAATTCTATTGGGTGACTTTCTTTCCCGATTAATGTATCTAAACATGATTTTGCCGCCTTTAGCATATTTTCTCCATCTTCTTGCGAGATTTCTTTTCCCATTGCATTATGTGTATCAACAATTAATGGTTTAGAATAATTTCTATTTTTAGCATATTGCTCAATTTCAGTTTTCATGTAGCTTGGAATGTCTTCCATCCCGTGAGGTGACAAAGACAAAAACAACAAGGGATTATTTCCGAAGAGCAAGCCTATCACCCTGGCCTTGTTTATTTGGACCGTAACCGGTTCAGTACATGTGAGTCCTTCCTCTTTGGTTACACAATTATCTAAATTTTTCAAATAATTCTCTACCTCATTTCTTGATGGCAGGTTAAGTGAATGGTCTGAAATACTATGCATCACCATTGCTGAAGAATCTAGGTTCTTGTAAATGAGATATGGGATATTACTTCCACCTACTGGATGATAAGGTCCAGGATGGATTTCTGGTAGGACCATTCTAAAATCTGTCTTTTGTGTTGGTGAATGTAATCTGATTTGTGTTGTAGAAACTTTAGTTTTGCTTGAACGCTGCTCCATTATTTCTTCTGCTTCTGAAAAATCATTTTTTTGGGATGCCAAGTATGCTTGGATGGTTTTATGAGTGCTATCCATTTCTGGTCTTCCTGCTCTGTCTGTCAAAACTGACCACACACTTGCTATGATGAAAAAGGAAATTCCGTAACCTAGAGTTATAGGATCGAGAATCAATTCAAACCACATATTATTTGGAATTAAAACCAAAAACATTGCTAATGGTTGAACCAAACAAATTGCCCATCCTTTCTTTATGTTTACTCCTAACGTTGTTGTAAAAATTCCTATTCGGAAACTTGCAAATAAGAACATTCCAAATGTAATGAAAAACAGTGAGAGTTCCTTTGATAGGACTATACTGGCAGCTATTCCCATTACTACAGTTAATAGCCAAATCAAGTTTCCAAAAAGAGATGCATGAAGTGATTTTGAATATTCTTTTCTTTTTGTAAATTGTGTGTCGATCAATTGAGCAATTCCAAGAGTGATCACAACTGCTGGGATTCTAAACCATAATTCTTCTGAGTCTAGATAAATGAGATGAGTAATTGATGTTATGGCAACTGCCACAAGTAAGGATACTACTAAAGAAAAGTAATGTGAAGAGGGATTGATTAGTGTAAGGGAAAACCTGTTGTGAATGTTTGAAACCCCGTCTGCTTTTTCCATTATGTGATCACGGAGCTAAGAATATGTCAATTGTCCATGAGAGAACGATTAAACTAATTGGGATGCTTACAACAATTCTTGGGTCTAACTTGAATCCTTTTGTTTCGTCTTCAAAGAATCTCATCAGCCCTCCGCTTGAGGCTGGAAGTGGAGCTGATTTTTTATTACTACTCATTGCTAATTCTCAAGACCAAGATTTTGACATAAAAACTTTATTGACATGCCAAGTTTTGATTTTAAATAAGAAATTTTTGTATTTTTCCAAAAATTCCCACAAGTTTAATTGATTTGTTACTATTTCTTAATTTTATCTATAGCCTCAATCAATGAATTGATTGAATTTAGTATGTTTTGCTGTTTTTGATGGTCCGATTCGCTCTCTAACTCCTTTGACAATATTTCGAGTTTTTTTTCAAGGATTTGAATCAAACTGGATTTTTGTTCTTTGTTATCTTGTTGAGGAACATTTCTTTTTTCTGGTTCTCTGCCGCAACTGATACACAATGCATGACCTTCTTTCATAACTCGTACTCCTGAACAATATGGACATGGCTCCTTGAGCAATGTTGCCCCCTGAAGCAACATCTCTACAGCCCTTCTTGTAAGATCCTCAGACACAACTTATGTTAAACATTCTATTTAAAAAATCCAATTGTTTCATCTGTTGGTTTTAGTTCTAAGAAGGCTTAATAGTGCGAAGCTTGAAGGTTTTTCGAACGAATGGCAGTAATTTGTAATATCTGTGGCCTTCCAGAAGATCTTTGTGCTTGTGGCGAGCTTGCAAAAGACAGCACAAAAATTATTGTTCGATTAGAAACCCGAAGATTCAAGAAAAAAGGAACCATGATTGAAGGATTGGATTCAAAATTAAATAATTTGGAACATGTTGCCAAAGAACTAAAAAACAAATACGCTTGTGGTGGAACCGCAAAAGACGGCTACATATTTTTACAAGGTGATCATAGGGATACAATAAAAGAAACTCTGATCAATCTCGGATTTCCAGAAGCAAGCATTGAACTCCATTAGACACAAATTGCAAACCCCAAACAAAATTCTTCAAAGTATCGGAATTCCATATTCTGCACTTTTATCAGTTATTTTCGGAATGATGGTCTTATCATTTCCTCTTGGTGCATATGTTATGTTTCAAAGTGATCTTGGAGGTGACATTAGTTTTGAATACCCTTTGAGCGAGTTAGAATTATTTTCTAGCTTTTCTAATGTTATCCCTTTTGAAATCTCTATTGGGGATGCCTTTATTGTCTTATGGATGCTTTACTCTGTTTTTTTCGCAATTGCAATATTGGGTCCAAAAGATGAATTTCTTAAAACTTTATCCACACTTTTATCTCAGG
>Ga0210130_1000023_pt1 | contig 22704 bp, 15 predicted proteins | sample White_ThreeSqC_D_2_FD_185591 | JGI IMG/M metagenome (GOLD analysis project Ga0210130, IMG submission 185591) | Wetland microbial communities from the San Francisco Bay, California, USA, that impact long-term carbon sequestration -... | ecosystem: Environmental > Aquatic > Marine > Wetlands ...
AGGCGGCGGCCCTGGGTACTCGGGGCACAACTCGGCATGACGCTATCGTTCCTGAGCCTCGTCTTCGTCGACAACCCGGTCGAACAGATTGGCCTGCTGACGCTGCTTTGTTTCTTCATCAACGTGTTTGCGGCCACCCAGGATGTGGCTGTCGACGGCATGGCAATCGATGTCACGCCGGTCGATGAGCAGGGCCGCCTGAACGGCTTCATGGTGTTCGGCAAGGCCATCGGCTGGGCAGTAACATCGGCCATAACCGGCACGATGCTGGTGACGGTCGGCCTCGGCACCACAGCGATTGCCGCGGCGGCTGTGCATGCCGTCATTCTGCTGGGCTTCATGCTGACGGTGGAACGCAGTGGCGAACGCCGCCTGCCGTGGACTTCGGGCAACGCGATGTCCGGGCAGCGTGCTGTCAATTCCTTCGCGAATGTCCTGCAAAGCCTGAACGCGGTGCTGTGGTCCCGGATCAGCCTCGTCCTGATGGCCATCATGTTCCTTGACGGCTTCATCAGCGGCTACGGTCACGCGCTGATGCCGGTTGCGGCAGTGAACCTGTTTGGCTATACGACGCCGGAGTGGTCGCAGCTCGTCGCGATCATGGGACTGGGAGGCGCGGCAACGGCACTTGCGCTCGGACCGATGATCGATCGATTCGGCGCCAAGCGAATGCTGATATTCACGGGCTCGCTGGTTGCCATTCACGCCTTGTTGCTCGCCGAGACGCAATACCTGTGGGAGAACACGACCTACGTCAAGGTGATGCTGTCGGCCTGGGTGTTGCTCGGCCCGGTGACAATGGTGTGCGCGATTGCGCTGGCAATGGCGGTGTGTTCGAGCGCAATCTCGGCCACGCAGTTCGCCATTTACATGTCGCTGGCGAATTTCGGCTACTCAGGCGGCTCGAAGACCTATGGCGTGATCGCCGAACAGGCGTCTTACGTGCAGGCCTACCTGCTGCTCGGCGCTGTCACGATCGCCCTGATAGCGATCGTATTTTTTCACCGGCACCGGCCGGATCAGGTCCACGGCCGCAAGCGTGCTCCAAGCTTTACGGTGGGCATGGGCGCGAGCGGCGGCGGCATGTACTTTTCCGGTGCGATGCGCTGTCCAAAGTGCCGCGCCGACATGGAGCAGGTCATGATCGACGGGACCGAAGTCGATCGCTGCACTGCCTGTCACGGTCTATGGTTCGACGACGGTGAACTCGATGCGCTCTGCAACAAGGAAGCGGCCGCTGTGCTCGACATCGGCAACATCAGGACCGGCAAACAGCAAAACAAAGTCGAGCACTATCGATGTCCGCGCTGCGCCGGCCCGATGAACAGGCTCGTCGACCCCGAGCAAACGCATATCTGGTTCGAGCAGTGTGACGACTGCCACGGTTCCTACTTCGATGCCGGCGAGCTGACCGACCTCGCGACGGTAACCGTATCGGATTTCTTCAAGCGTCTGGTAACGCCCAGAGTAAGATAGGGGCAGAAGTTGTCTGACTTCGAGATTGCCAGGAAAGATTGCGAGACCCGCACATCCCAGACATGAAGATCGTCACGACACTGCTGATACTGCTCGTGTTCGCGGGCTGCACCCGGCAACCGTCTGAGCTGACGGTTGCGACATTCAATCTCTGGTACGGCGGGCTCAACGAGGGGCGGCAGGTTGTGGATACCGTGGCCGTCCTGAAGGCCCTCGACGCCGACGTGTTCGCATTGCAGGAGGTCCGCGGTGAATCGGATCCGTGCACGGCAGAGCACTGCCCGCCTTCGGGCCCGAGCATTGCACCCGAACTGGCGGATGCGCTCGGCTACTACCTGTTCGAGGAGACCAGGGTGAGCGATGCCCTCTGGGCCAACGCGATTATCAGCCGCTACCCGATCGTATCGATACTGGACGAAGATTTCGGTGTCGTGATCGATGTCGACGGCCGCCATATCGCCGTTTTCAACGTGCACCTTGCCGACTTCCCGTACCAGCCTTACCAGCTCACGAACATCGAGTACGGCGATGCGCCGATGCTCGATGACGCAGCGTCCGCGGTGGCGGCAGCGCAGGCGGCGCGCGGACCGGCGATCGCCCGGGTGCTCGACGTTGCCGGGCAACTCACCGATATCGATCTCGTCGTGATTTGCGGCGACTTCAACGAACCCTCGCACCTGGACTGGACCGAGAAGGCGGCAAACGCCGGACGACACCCGATGAAAGTCGCGTTCCCGACAAGCGCGACGCTCGCGAATAGAGGGTTCATCGACGGCTATCGCAGTTTCCGCCCCGACGAGGTCGCCTATCCCGGGTTCACGTATACGCCACTGGCCGCCGTCGACGACGAGAACGAGCACCACGACCGCATCGACTTCGTTTACCTCAAAGGCGACAACGTCCGCGTCACTTCGGCCGCCGTCGCCGGCGAGTCCCCGGCGACGTCCGACATCGTTGCCACACCGTGGCCATCGGACCACCGCGCCGTGGTGGTCGGCCTGCGATTCTGATCGGCACAAGGCACCCCTGTCACGTAGTTCGCTTGGACCAGCGAACCATCAGGGTTCCATCAGGAAATTCCGCCGGCACGCTGTCATAGTGGAGCCTGGCGCAGCAGGCCGGAGGCAGCGTAATGACATTACTTCGACACCTGGTCCTGATCCTTGCAATGCCTGTGGCCCTTGCCGGCTGTGGCGGTGACGGCGAGGTCATCGTCGTGTTCCCCGGCGACGGCCAGCCGGTGGAGGCTTTCTATGGCATGGACGCCGCCGACCTGAACGGCGACGGCTTCGCCGATATTGCAGCGATGAGCACTTGGTACGACGGCCAGGACACCTCGGAGCGGCGCCTGAATGTCTTCCTGCAGGACGCGTCGTCACCCGGCACGTTCATGCCGCCAGACCGCTCGTTGCACGAGGCAAACGGCGAGGTCTCGTATGTACGACTCGTCGACCTCGACCTCGACGGCACGCCGTCGCTGGTCACGTTCCGGCGAACCGGCGCCTTTTATGTGTACGAACCGGACCTGGCACGCCCGGGCACCTTCCTCGACCCGCTGGCATTCGATGCGATCCCGGTCGGCCTGTTTGCCGGCATGGCTGTCGCCGACGTCGACGGCGACCTGTACCCGGACGTCGCAACCGTCGGCGCCCAGAACAAACGCGTCGCCATCTACAGGCAGCTGGCCACGTCCCCGCCGAGCTTCATGGCTCCGGAGGAACCCGCTGACGGCGAGCAACGGGTTGTCGTGAAGGACGTGAACGGCGACGGTTTCGCCGACCTGGTGACGTTCCAGACCAACGAAAGGGAGCAGTTCGGCCAGGTCCTGGATATCGCGGACACCGTGCTCGTTCATCTCCAGCAGCCTGCGAACCCCGGCCAGTACGCGCCACCGGTCTCGCTGTTTTTCGATAAGTCGGGTACCGAACTTGCCGTCGCCGACCTGAACGGGGATGGCCTTGCTGAGATCGTCGTTCATACCGCCGAGGCGCTGGTCATCTACCGGCAAGTGTCACCGGTCACGTTCGCGAGAAGCGATACACCGATACTGACCCCGGACAGCATTGTTGGCGTGCTCGCCATTGCCGACCTCGATGCTGACAGCGTGCCGGAGATCGTCCTCGGCAGCCGCACCGGAGCGGTCGACCCGAACACGGTCGAGATATTCGCACAGGACATTGGCGGTGACTATGTATCGGCGGCAGTCCTGTCCTTGCCTATCGATGCCGAGCTTGCAGAACTGGGGTGGCATCCGGAGTTGTTTTCGTTGCGGCTCGTCGACCTCAACGGCGACAATTATCTCGACATTGCCGTCTCGACGTACGAACTGTTCGTATTTTTCCAGAGAAGCACGGCGCCCGGCGCATTCGGCTCGGCCGTGCGCATCGCAGGTCAACGCTGACATGAAATCATTCTCTAAACTCTACGAACTGGCCGCCGCGCGCAAAGCCGGGGAAGAGGCGCTCGAAAGCCTGATCCCCAAACCGAAATCGGCGGCCGCACTCGCGCGTATCCCCGACGATCGCTGGCTGTCGGGCATGGCGAAAGCCGTTTTCCGCGCCGGGTTCAACTGGAAGGTGGTCGACAACAAGTGGCCGGGCACCGAAGCCGCGTTCGAGGGTTTCGACCCGCATCACGTGGCTTTCCTGTCCGACGACGAGCTGGATGTGCTGGTTAAGGATGAGCGCATCATCCGGCACTGGCGCAAGCTGAAGGCGATACGTTCGAATGCACAGTACGTCGTCGATCTCGCGGCGGAGCATGGTACCGCCGCCAGCTATTTTGCGAATTCTCCGTCAACCGAATACGTCGACCTCCTCGAGGACATCAGGAAACGGGCCTCGTTCCTGGGCGGTACGACCGGGCAGTACTTCCTGCGCGAACTCGGCAAGGACTCCTTCATCCTTTCGCAAGACGTTGTCGCCGCACTCAGGCGCGAGAAGGTCTTCGACGGCACGCCGACATCGAAATCATCACTCGCGGCAATCCAGGCAGCGTTCAACGAATGGGTTGACGACGGCGGCAAGTCACTGACGCGCGTGAGCCGGGTCCTGGCGTTTACCGTCGGCTAGATCGTGTGCCCTGCCTGGGCGCATCATCCACAATTCGGTGTACGCCCCGGCTGGCAGGCATATACTTGCGGCTTTTCCGCACCGGCGGTTGGGGAAAGTTGCCTCTACTGGCCCAGCCACTCCCTGCGAACCACACTGATGTCGGAACCCACCGCAATCAAAAAAGCTCGCGTCGAGGACTCGTTACGTCACTCGCTGAAGGACGCGGGCGCGTACGCCGCGATGATTGGCGTCGGCGAGACCTACTTCTCGGCGTTCGCGCTGTCGCTGCATGCGACGACGCAACAGATCGGCGTGCTCGCCTCGGTGCCGACGATGCTCGCGTCGTTCGTGCAACTCCTCTCTGCCTGGGTGGGCAAACGCACCGGGCACCGCAAACTGCTGGTGCTCGCCGGCGCATCGGTACAGGCCTTCGCATTGCTGCCGATTGCGTTGCTGCCCCTGTTGTTCCCGCAACACGCGGTGCCGCTGCTGATCGCCGCCATTGCGCTGTACCACTGCGGCGCGCATTTCGCGACGCCGCAATGGGGCAGTATGATGGGCGACATCGTACCGCCACAACGTCGTGGCCGCTTTTTCGCGCAGCGCACGCGCATCGTGTCGCTGGTTACGTTTCTCGCGCTGGTTGCCGGCGGCATCTTGCTGCACCTGATGGACAGTGTCGGTCGCGTGCAAAACGCCTTCCTGTTGCTGTTCGCGGTGGCCATCCTCGCGCGGATGCTGTCGGTCTATCACCTCTCGCGCATGCACGACATGCCCGGCAACGTCGCCGCGCTCGAAGTGCCGGTCAGCAAGGCCTGGTGGCAACGCCTCAGGGAGTCGAACTTCGCCCGCTTCTCGATCTTCTTCGCGCTGATGCAGGCGTCGGTCGCGATCTCCTCGCCGTTCTTCACCGTGTACATCCTGCGCGACCTGGAGTTCACCTACGTGCAGTTCATGGCGAACACCGGTATGTCGGTGTTCGCGCAGTTCCTGACGCTCAACCGCTGGGGACGAATATCCGACGTGTTCGGCAATCGCCGCATCCTCGCAACCACTGGCGTGCTGCTGCCGCTGATGCCGCTGTTGTGGCTGTTCTCGGCAAACCCGTGGTACCTGCTCTTCGTGCAACTCGTCAGCGGTTTCGCCTGGGCCGGGTTTACGCTGAGCGCCGGTAACTTCCTCTACGACCTGATCGCCCGCGACAAACGCGCAACGTTCCTCGCCGTGCACAACGTGCTCGCGAGCATCGGCATCTTCGTCGGCGCAACCCTCGGCGGATTGCTGGGCGCCTACCTGCCGTCGCAGGCAGAACTGTTCGGCAAGCTCTACGAGTGGGGTAGCCCGCTGCTCGGCGTGTTCGCGATCTCGGCGCTGGCCCGCATGCTCGTCGCGCTGGTGTTGCTGCCGAAGATTCGCGAAGTGCGGCGCGTACGTCCCATTTCTTTTGGGAACCTGATCTTCCGCGTTACGCGCATGAACGCACTGGCCGGCCTGATGTTTGAAATCATCGGGCCACGGGAACGATCGAGCGACAAAGAGCCCCGGAGTGATGATTCACCATCGCCATGACGGGCTGTGACCGTCGTGGATCACGACGCCACTTTCGCTCCCGTCGGCACGGACCCAGTGGATGGAACCGGCGGTACCGAACGCCACGAATTGCCCGTCCGGCGACCAGGCGAGCCGGCTGTCACCGATCGTGTCCACCAGCGACATGAGCCCGGTACCGTCGGCGTTGAGCACGGACACTTTACCGGCAGCGCAGGTCACGAAGCCCTGGCGACAAACTACGACTGCCAGCTTCTCACCGTCCGGCGACCACGCGGGATGGTGGTATTCGAGCGTCGAGCCGTTGTAGCCGAAACCGTCCGTCAATTGCGTGATGGCCGAGCCGGCCACATCTATCGTGTAAATATCCCAAGTGAAATCGAAAGCGGTCCAGTCGCTCTCGTAGGCGATTCGCGCCCCATCGGGAGACCAGGCGGGCGCCCCTTCGTACCCGGCCCGGTCGACGATGACAGCCGGGTTCGCGCCGTCGTCATCCGCCCTCATCCGGTGCAGACCCGTGCTGCCGGTCGTGCAGCACGCGGTGAACGCAATCCATTGCCCGTCCGGAGACCAGCTCGGCGACGCGTTGAAGTTGCCATGGGTTCGCTGCACCAGGTTCGCGCCATCGGCGTCCATGATGTAGATGTCCAGTCCTTCGCCAATTCTCCGGGTGAACGCAATGCGGCTGCCGTCGGGCGACCACGCCGGTTCGCCGTCGCCGGGCCCATCGGTCAGCCGGGTCACGCCGCTGCCGTCCTGGTTCACGCGAAAAATCTGCCCGTCGCGCACGAATGCGAGCTGCGGCATTCCTCCGGGCGGCGCCGCCGGAGAACGTTCCAGTTGAACCTCCACGGTCGCCGTCGTTGCTGCGTCGAGCGGGCCGACCACCTGGTCTTCGAACCCGATCCTGCTCACCCGCAGGTAGACCGGCGGGCCCAGGTTGCAAATATAGAATTCGCCATCGGGGTTGCTGCGGGTCGAGGCAACGCGAACGCCGTCGGGTACCTCGTCAACCTGTACCGTCGCTCCCACGACAGGTTGTCGTCCTTGCTCCGTGCTTTCGAATACGACGCCGGTCACCGAAGGCGCGCCGCCCAACTGCGGCCGCGCCAGGTACACCGACTGAAGTGGAGAAATCTCCACCATTTCCACGCGTATGTCGACGTCCGCAGCGGCGGTCGTACTGACCCGGCACGGCTGCACGAAATACTCGTGTTCGGCAAGAACGGTGATCGATGCGGGGAAAGGCAGCGTCGTCGCCACGGCAAAACGCCCGACGCCGTCAGTAACCGGCGCCGTGCTATTGGCTCTGTCCGACAGGTACGACCAGCGGTCCCCGTTATTGTCCACCGCGCTGATCAGAACCGTGGCGCCCTCGATCATGCCGGACTGGTAGGAAAAGACCTCGCCGCCAATGCCATGCCACTCGGGTACGGGCGGCAATGCAGGTGACTCCGACGTCGCGACGGCGGGGTTGTCGCCGCCGGAACCGCTGCACGCAGCGAGCAGCACGAGTATGGACAATGCGACGAGCAACCGGTTTGTGGAGCGCTGATTGAGTTTCATTTACTTCCCGATCCTGGCGTGACCCACTGCCGGGAAATCACCCGGCGGGCAACGCCCTCCTTATTACGCCCGGTATGCAAGTGACGCTTGTGGCAACCCTGAAGGATTCCTGAATTCTCTGGGCAACTACCGTGGACAGGCCTATGCTCGCCGCATGATTTACCGGTTTGAAAACTTCGAGCTGGACCTTGCCAGGGCCGAACTCCGGGCCGGGGGGCAACGCCAGCTGCTCGAATCGCGGATATTCGAGGTGCTGGCCCTGCTGGTCCAGAACGGCGAGCGACTGGTGTCGCGCGACGAACTGCTGGCAAGCGTATGGGCCGGGCGCGTTGTCACCGAAGACACGCTGTACACGGCGGTAAAGTCCGCGCGGCGCGCCCTGGGTGACGACGGCAGGACCCAGCGCCTGATCCGGACGATTCATGGCCGCGGCTTCCGCTTCGTCGGCGAGGTAACCGTGACGTCCGCGGCCGAGCCCCCGCTGCCGGCGCTGGCCACGGAGTCGCAGCCGTCGATCGCGGTCCTGCCGTTCCAGTTCACCGGGCGCGCCAGGCGCTTCGAGATGTTCGCCGAGGCCATCCCGCATGAACTGATCGCCGAACTGGCGCGTCTCAGGTGGATACTCGTTACAGCGCGTGGCTCCTCATTCCGCTTTCACCGGGCGGGCCTCGCGATCACGGACGCCGGACGCATGCTCGGTGTCCGCTATTGCCTGTCGGGTACCGTCGAGGTGATCGGCCGCAAGCTGGCGGTAACGGTCGAGCTGGTCCACGTGGCCGACGACTGTGTCGTCTGGGCGGATCGGTACACCGATTCGATCGACAACGTGCACGCGGTGCGCGACTCGATCCGCGCGGGCGTCCTGTCGGCGATCGAGCTGCAGGTTCCGCTGCACGAAGCGGCTCGCGCACGCCTGCTCGGGACCGAAAACCTGGACGCGTGGTCCGCCTTCCACCTCGGACTGCAGCATATGTATCGCTTCAATCCGGTGGACAACGCCGCCGCCGAGGCACTCTTCGAGCGCGCGGTGAAGCTCAACCCCGAGTTCGCGCGGGCCCATGCTGGTCTCTCTTTTACCCACTTCCAGACGGCCTTCATGCGCCAGAGCAACGACGTTGCCGGCGAGACGGCCATGGCCCGCCGCTCTGCCGAGCGCGGGCTCGAAATCGATCTGTTCGACCCGTTCGTCAACTTCACGATGGGACGCAGTTTCTGGCTGGAGGGAGATATTGAGAGCGGCCTGGCATGGCTGCAGCGTGCGACGACGCTGAGCCCGAACTATGCCCAGGGCCTGTACTCGCGCGCTCTGCTGGAAACGCTCTCGGGGCAAGGGCTCGAGGCACGTGAGCATGTCGACCTGGCGCAGCGGTTAAGCCCGCTCGATCCGCTGCTGTACGCGATGCTCGGTACCCGCGCATTCAGCCATATCGCCGAGGGCAATGACGCCGAGGCGGCTGACTGGGCGGAACGGGCGGCGCACTCGCCGGGCGCACATGTATTCATGGCCATCATTGCCGCCGTCGCCCATTCGCTGGCAGGCAACGAGGATCTTGCAACGGAGTGGGCAGCCAATGTCCACCGACGCAACCCCGGTCTCTCGACCGAGGACTTCCTGCGCGCCTTTCCGATCAGGTCTGCTGCCATGCGCGGGCGCATCGCGAAAGCACTTGCGCGGCTGGGTTTCGACGACCTGGCGGTCAGCACGCAGTCGACCTGACCAGCGAACGGTGCGCCGGTCACAGCGCCCGGAATCGGCCGGCCCTTGCGACTCAGACCGTCGGTTTGACGTTCGCGTTCAGCCGGAACAGGTTCGTCGGGTCGTACTTGTTCTTCAGTTCGACCAGCCGCGGGTAATTCGGGCCGTAATTGCCCCAGATCTTCTGCTCCGTGTCCTGGTGGAGATTGGTGTAGAAGCCACTCATGTAGGGCTCGAGCGCGCCGTAGAATTCGCGCACGGCGGCGATGCCCGCTTCGTTCATCGCGGGATCATTGGACGTGTAGCCGATGCCGAAATTGACGGCGACATTGCGATGCGCGTAGGCCGTCGCATCCGGCGCAACGCGCGCTGTCGCCCCACCGAGGTGCTGGAACCACGAGCCCGTATCGCCGCGGTTGACGTAGTCCACGATGATCTCGATGATCTCGGGCGTCAGCGCATCGAAAAAGCCCGACTTCAGGTAGTTCTGGGCACCGTGCGCCGTGGCCGCATCCCACTGCGTCTGGATCGCCTGGTAGGACTTCGGCCCCAGTTCGCCGGCGAGCAGACCCGGGTGCTGCAGCAGTGGAGCCATCGCTTTTTCGCCGGCCTCGTGGTCGCCCGACCAGGTGATGCCGATCGCGTTGAGCATCCGGCCGTCCTCGCCGGGGAAGAAGAACGGTTCGATATTCGCTTCATCGGGCACGGACTCGAGCATCTCGGCGTAGAGCAGCAACGGACCGCTGGTCGCCGGAAAGATCAGGTCGCCGCCATAGACGGTGGGATTGAACGGGTGGACCCGGAAGACGAACTCGGTGACGACGCCGAAATTGCCGCCTCCGCCACGCAGACCCCAGAGCAGGTCCGCGTTCTCGTCTTCGCTGGCGCGGACGACGTTGCCGGCGGCAGTGACGACCGTCGCCGCCAGCAGGTTATCAATTGCGAGACCGGTCAGCCGGTCCGTCCGTCCCATGCCGCCGCCGAGCGCGAAGCCGCCGACGCCGGTATGTGAAACGGTGCCGGTGGTGGTCACGAGGTTTTGCGCCAGCGTCGCGTTGTCGACATTGGCGAGCAGCGCGCCGCCGCCCACGCGTGCCGTCATGCTCGCGGCATCCACTTCGACGGCATGCATCGACGTCAGGTCGATCATCAGGCCACCGTCAGACGTCGACTTGCCCGGGAAGCTGTGACCGCCACACTTGACCGACAGCAGCATGCCGCTCTCGCGCGAAAAATTCACCGCGTCGACGACGTCTTGCGTCGAGACACACCGGGCGACCATCGCCGGCTTCCTGTTGTCGAACATGCCGTTCCAGACTTGCTTCGCGGAGTCGTAGCCCGGGTCGCCCTGCAGGAACAACTGCCCTTCCAGGCTTTCCCTGAACTCGTCGACGGCCGCAGACGCAATCGATAACTCATTGCCGTCAAGCGAGGTCGCAGGTATCGACGTTCCGGGGTTGCTTGCCTGTTGGCGGGCGCCGCAGGCGGACAGGCCTGTCGTCACAGCGGCGGCGATGGCGGATTGGCAGAATGTGCGTCTTTGCATCGGAGACCCCCTTCTCTAAACGAGTTTTCTTTTCCTGCTTTTTGTTGCCGTTATCCACAGTATAGACGCGTGGGCTCGCAGCGAAAGGCGCCGCAAAAACGAAGAGCGCATTGAATGCGCTCTTCGCAGGTGTGGCAGTGTGCTTCCCGCTGGACTACTGGAAGTCGGCGCTGAACCTCAGGTAGTAAGAGCCACCGTCGAAACCATACGGCGATGTCAGCGCGTACTTGACGCCGAGGAACTGCAGTACCGGTTCCTGCTCGGCGCCCGGCAGCTCGTCGAACAGGTTCTGCGCACCGACCGTGACCGTGTAGTTTTCGGCGAGCGTCATCCGCAGCTCGAGATCGACCAGCACGGCCGAGCCGTAGGAGTACTGGTCCGAAGCATCGCCGGGACTGAACAGGCCACCGGTCGTCGCCCAGCCATCGTAGTAGTTGAAGCGCAGCAGTCCGGCGAACACTTCACGCGTGAAGTCGAACGTCAACACCGCGCGGTTTTCCGGAATCTGGTTTTCAAGATCGAAGACGCGCGACTGGTTGATCGTTCCCGCGGCGACGTCTTTGACCTCCTGCTTGTTGTGGTTGTAACGGAAGTCGGACGTCAGCGTACCTCCCCAGATGTTCTTCGAGTTGGTAACCGACAGGTCGAGACCGGAGACCTCCGACTTGAAGCCGTTGACGAAGTAGTTCGCATTGGTACCGATAAGCAGGTTGGCCTCAGCCAGTGGCACGCCCGCATCGAGCAATGCCTGCAGGTCGCCGGCATCGATCGTGTTGTTCAGCAACGCGAGGCGATCCTCGATCGTGATGAAGTAGATGTCCGCCGTGACACTCCAGTCGTCATTGGGCGTGTAGACGATGCCGCCGGTGAAGCTCGTCGACTCCTCGGGGTCGAGCGGCACGGCGCCCAGCGCGATGGCAACCGGGTTGTCGACCGGGTAGGTACCGTTCGGGATCAGCGCACCGGTCGAATCGGAGGTGGTCGTGACATTGAGCGTGTGGACCTGGCCCGGTGTCGGCGCACGGAAGCCCGTGTTGACGGTGCCGCGAATCGCGAACTGGTCCGTGAAGTCATAGCGACCGGCGAGCTTGAAGTCGAACGTCGAACCGAACTCGTCGAAGTCTTCGGCACGCAGTGCGAGCGAGCCGGAGAACTGGTCGGTGAATTCGGTTTCGAAGTCGACGTAACCGAAGATGCTGTTGCTGTCGAAGTCGCCCGCGGATTCGGTCGGGAAGCCCTGGAAGCCGTCCGAGCCGACGCCGAAGGTTGCGGCCGTGGGCCCGGCCTGGATCGAGGCCAGGTCGCCGGCGCCGATCTTGTAGGTCTCATCGCGCCAGCCGGCACCGAAGGCGATGTTGAGTGGCGAGTCGTCGAAGGTTTTGACGAAGTCGGCCTGCAGGCCACTTTCTTCCTGTGTCAGCGTGCCCGGACGGAACTCGGTCGGCGACAGGATGCCGAGGCTCGGGTTGATCGTCTCACCGACGATATACTCGACCTTGTTCTCGGCAAAGCGACCGTATACGTCCCAGGTCAGTGTCGGCGAAATCTCGCCTTTCGCGCCGAGTACCACCGCGAAGTCGGAAAGGTCGGCGCCAAAGTCCGGGTTATAACCACCCGGGAACAACGGCCAGATCGGGTTGCGCAACACGTATCCGCTGGGGCTGACCGCGCCCGGCACCTCGGCAACGGGCTCGAGATAATCATCGGGACTCAAGCCCTGTGCGATGATGCTGTCGACCAGCGCCTGGCTCGCAGCGTCCGGGATGCCGTCTTCGTCGGCATCGATCTGCAATGTCGTGCGCGCCGCAACCTGCTGCTGCTCTGCCGCGTTGGGCAGGACCGGTGTCCGGTAGAAAAAGTCGGAGACCGTCTCGTTATCCATGTAGGTCGCAAAGCCGTACAGCGTTGTCGTGTCGGAGATGTCGACGCCGGCATTGACGACAAACTTCCAGGTCTCTACCTTCGGGTCGCCCCAGCGCTGGCCATAGCCGTTCAGTGGCACCTGGTCGACGCCGACGAAGCCGGCGACCTGCGCGGCATCGGGACGCGGTACGCCACGGTTCGTAATGTCGGCATCCGAGTACTCGGCCGTCAGGTTCAAGAAGCCGTTGTCGGTCAGGAGCAGCCCGAGGTTGCCGCTGATCGTGAAGGCCTCACCCTCCGATGCGTAGGCTTCGCCCCACTGCGCGGACGCCGAAAAACCGGACGCGTTGTCTTTCAGGATGACGTTGACGACGCCGGCGATTGCATCCGAACCGTACTGCGCCGAAGCACCGTCGCGCAGGATCTCGACGCGCTGGATGGCTGCGGCCGGGAATGCAGCCCAGTCCGCCGCCTGCGAGCCCTGGTTCACGGTGCCGAGCGGCGCCAGCTGCAGGTTGACGAGCGCCGAGCGATGCCGGCGCGTGCCGTTCATCAACACCAGCGTATGGTCCGGCGACAGGTTGCGCAGGCTCACCGGCCGGATCAGCGCGGTGCCGTCGGCAATCGGGAAGCGCTGCGTGTTCAGCGATGGCGCAATGCGCGTCAGCGACTCGGTCAGATCGAACGAGGCCTGGTTCTGCAGCGTGCTGCCGGACAGTACGTCGACCGGCGACAGTGTGTCGGTCGGCGACACGCCTTTCTTGCGCGTACCGGTCGTGACGATCTCTTCGATGGTGATGTCATCCGATACGCCCTGGGCAATAGCCGTCTGCTCCGGCAGAGCGAGGACGGTGATGGCCAGGACGACGGCCGAACTCAAAAAGAACCTGGTTTGCATTGGTATACCCCCCGGTTAACCAAATTATTTGTCATTGATGCTACAGGGAGCCGTCAGGCCGGCCCCCGCTGCATAACAGTATAGCCATAAAACGGGATGGCACAGGAAGTTGAACGTTTCGCCTGCCGGGTGCTATATCCGAAACTGGCCGCGCGTGGGACGCGAAGTAGCGAAAGTTTCTTCTGTTACTGGTGCGCCTGCAGCGCGCAGCGCATCGCGATGGTCCGGGATTGGCGTGGACAGCATGATCTTCTCGAATGGCTGCAGCCGGGCGAACGCCGGCAGATCGAGTACCCGGCTGACGAACGAAGCGGACCGCGGCCAGCGCGCGGCATCGACGGCATAGCGCACCAGGGCCGCGTTGCGAAACATGCTCGCGACGGCGATGTCGGCGACGCCGCATTCGCCGAACAGGAAGCCATCGTCCGGCAACCGGGTCTCCAGGTAATCGAGGATTTGCGGGATATCGCGCTGCAGCGCCTCTGCTATCCGGCTTTCGTCGGCGGTCTCGGACCAGACATGGCGCCGGATGATGTACTGGTTGAACAGGTTCCAGATCAGCACGTCTCCGATGCGGCCATCGGCAAACGATTGCAGCGCACGCGCCTGCGCGCGGTGTGGCGCACCGGCCGGCAACAAAGCGGGCCCGGCATAAGACTCGTCCAGGTACTCGCAGATCACGGCTGATTCAGGAATCACCAGGTCGCCGTCGAGAAGTATCGGGATACGCCGCACCGGGTTGAGCCGCGTGAAATCGTCGTTGCCGAAAAACGGGATGATCGGGTCTATCTCGTAGTCCAGGCCCTTGAGGTCGAGACAGACGAGCACCTTGCGAACGTAGGGAGAAAGGTAATTGCCGATAACGGTGATGGCCATGGTCCATTGTCGGGTCGCTGGTCCGTATCCGTCAATCAGTCCGAAAGCGCATCGCCCGTTTTTTCAGGCTGTTCTGGCGGTGCTATTCTGGGATTCTGCGGCAACGCGCTTGCTGGCCCCTGTTGCGGTCAGCCACGGCGCACCCGTTACCGGCACACAGCACGCCATTTGCGTTGACGTAATCCGTACCGCAATTTCGCTATAAGAAGAGAGTACCCTGACAACAGAGCGCGGCGACCGATGACTGACAAGCAAGATCGCTGGACCCGAGTCAACGAACTTTTCGACAAGGCAGTCTCCCTGGCAAAGCCGGCGACCAGTACATTGGCATGTCGGTCGGCAGTTACCGCATTGTCGATTCGGTTGCGGTAGGCGGCATGGGCATCGTGCTCCTGGCCGACCACTTTCACAAGGTCGTCGGCATGATACCCGGCGCTTATCTCAGCGACTGGCGCCTGGGGCTGGCGAAGTCGAAGCTGCTGCAGGGGCACTCGGTGCAAGCGATCGCGCTGGATGTCGGTTATGGTTCTGCGAGTGCGTTGTCGCGCGTGTTCTCGTCGCGCTTCGGCATGGCGCCGACCGAGTGGCGGCGCTCGGCGCAGGGGAACGCTTCGGCTGCAGGTTGACGGGCGGCACCGCGCAACGGCCAGGCTGCGTATCTGGCACAATGGTTCGCCAGCACAAACGATCGAGGTACAAGAAAAATGAGAAACTCGCCGTTGCAGTTGCCTTTGTATGCCTGTCTCCTGTTGATCGCCGCCTGCGGCAAGAACACGGAGGTGGTCGTTTATGACGACCAGGCCCTCGCCGACGAAGCGCAGACCGCCAACTGGCTCGCCTATGGCCGCACGCACAACGAGCGCCGCTTCAGTCCATCGGAACAGATCAACACCGGCAACGTAGCCGACCTCAACGTCGACTGGTTCCTGGACCTGCCCAACGACGTCGGTCTCGTGTCGACGCCGCTCGTCGTCGACGGGACCTTGTACTTCACGGGCACGATGAACGTGATACGCGCAGTCGATGCCGTGACCGGCGAGTTGCTCTGGGAGCATGACCCCAGGGTCGCCGAGGCGATCAAGGGCACGCGGCGGGTGGGCTGGAAACACAACCGTGGCATTTCTTTCTATGAAGGAAAGCTGTTCGCCGCCACCTGGGACGGTCGCCTGTTTGCGCTCGACGCAAAAACCGGCAAGGAACTGTGGCAGGTCCGGACTTTCGACATCGACCGTGCGCTGTACATCACCGGCGCACCGAAGGCTTTCAACGGCAAGGTGCTCATCGGCAACGGCGGCACCGAAGCCGGCCCGACGCGCGGCTGGGTCACGGCCTATGACGCCGACACCGGTGAAGAAGCCTGGAAGTTCTACATCGTCCCCGGCAATCCTGCCGATGGCTTCGAGAGCGAGGCCATGGAAATGGCCGCCGCGACCTGGACCGGCGAATGGTGGCGCCACGGCGGTGGCGGTAACGCCTGGCACGGTTTTACCTACGACCCGGAATTCAACGCCATTTACATCGGCACCGGCAATGGCTCGCCATGGAATCGCAAGATCCGCAGCCCGGGAGGTGGCGACAACCTGTTCCTGTGTTCGATCGTCGCGCTCGATGCCGACACCGGCGAGTACCTGTGGCACTACCAGACCACGCCGGGCGAATCCTGGGATTACAACTCCAACATGGACATCGTGCTGGCCGACCTGCAACTGGCCGACAGCGACGCACCGATCAAGGCCATCCTGCATGCGCCCAAGAACGGTTTCTTTTACGTGATTGACCGCGCGACCGGCAAGCTGGTCTCGGCCGAAGCGTTCGTCGAAACCACGTGGGCCACGCACATCGACATCGAAACCGGCCGGCCCGTCGAGGTGCCCGGCGCTCGCTACGAAACCGACACGGCGTATATCACGCCGAATGCTTACGGCGCTCACAGCTGGCCGGCAATGTCGTACAGCCCGCAGACCGGCCTCGCGTATATCCCGGCGATACACCTAGCGAGCAACTACTCGGACCTCGGTTTCGACATCGACGGCTTCCAGATGCAGCCGTTCGTCGGCGGTTTCGGTGTCAACCCGTTGCCGGCCGATCCGCCGCGCGAGTACCCGGCGTCGCTGATTGCCTGGGACCCGATCAGGCAGGAGGCGGCCTGGGAGATCCCGCAGCAAAGCGGCCCGAACGGCGGCACGCTGACGACAGCGGGAGGCCTGCTGTTCCAGGGCCGCGCCGACGGCCACTTCATTGCATACGACGCGAAGACCGGCAAAGAGCTCTGGAACTTCGATATGGGCCTCGGCATGACGGCTGCGCCGATCACCTACGAGCTGAACGGCAAGCAGTACGTGTCCATGCTCGTGGGATGGGGTGGCGGCGCTGCAGGCCTGGGAGCACTGTTCTCAACCGACAAGTTCAGCGGCAGCACCCTGGGCTGGGACTACGGCAAGCATATGCGCCGGCTGGTGACCTTCTCGCTCGACGGCACGGCCGACATGCCCGCCCAACCGCCGCCGTATTTCCCGCAGCCGATCGCGGCGCCGGAGTTCGAGATCGACCCGGCGCTCGCGGAACAGGGCGCGCTTGAATTCGGCACCTGTCTCGGCTGCCACGGGCTCGACGTCATTGCCGCCGGCATGGCGCCCGACCTGAGAGCATCACCGATACCGCTGAACTTACAGAGCTTTGCCGCTGTCGTTCGTGACGGCGCCCTGGTCGGGGGTGGCATGCCCGGCGACCCGGGAATCACCGATGCGCAGCTCGAAGCACTGCAGCACTACATTCGGCAAAGGGCGAGGGACACGCTATAGTCCGGCGCCGCTTTTCGAACTCCCGGAACATCATCAAGTGAAAATCTGGGTAGATGCAGACGCTTGTCCGGTTGTCGCGAAGGAGATTCTTTTCCGCGCTGCTGATCGGACCGGTGTGCAGTTGACTCTGGTTGCGAACCAGCCGTTGAGCATCGATGACAACACGCTGGTGAGCTGCGACAACACCCACGACGACGCCAGGTAAATAGCCGCGACACGAATTACATCAGCGCAAACCGTTCGCGCAGGAAGTGCGCGATACCTTCTTCGTCATGGTGACCGATGACCGCCGTCGCTGCCGACTTGATACGCTCGTTGGCATTGGCGGGAGCGTAACTTTCATCGGCTGCCGCGAACATGCTGAGGTCGTTATCGCTGTCACCAAAACAGATGATGGTCTCGACGCCGAGCAGGCGCTTCATCGTCGCTATCGCACCGCCCTTGCTGGCATCGCTGTGATGCACATCCAGCCAGCGCCAGGGCTTGCCTTCGATCGCAACACCGGAATAGGCCACCAGGTGCGGCTCGTCGTCGACGCTGTGCACAACCGCGTTGATGGCATCACCATCGCCGATGGCATTGATGTGTGTGATGCGGGCGTCGGCCGGCAACTCATCGAGCATGCGAATGTTGACCGCTTCCTGGAAACCGATGTTGCGGATGAGTCTTCGCTCGATATCCGACACGCCCGGTGAATGATAGACCGTCGTCGTGGCGTTCTCGGTCAGCGTGAAGACGAACGGCGTAAGACCCTGCGTGCGACAGGCCCGCACGATATTCTCCAGCTCGCCTGCCGTGAGCATGGCCCCGCTCGAGAACTGCTGCGACTCGGGATGCCAGATCATCACGCCATTCTTGTAAGCCTGCGGCAATACGAAGCGGTGACCTTCGAGAACGGCCCGCGCGCCGTGCAACGTGCGACCCGTGGCCACCGTGTAGGCAATGTCGCGCTCCGCCAGGAGCCGCAGCGTCTCGCTGGTGTAGTCGGAGATCGCGGACTCCCGGTTCAGCAACGTTCCATCGAGGTCGAAGACGACGAGTTCCATCAGCTGGAATCCGTGAAGAACAGGGACAATCAGTCTCGCCGCTGGAACCGACGGGCGCAAGTGTGGATAGCCGCTGCGAGACGTGTGTCGACAATGCCAGGCTTGTCGCTCCTCTGGCAGGTTGTTACCGGGATTGCCGCGGCTGAATGCTTAGCCGGACGCCGCGATAACTTCCAGGAACGCCTTGCCATAGCGCGCAAGCTTCACTTCCCCGACACCGCTGATGCCCAGCAGATCCGCTTCATTCGCCGGCCGATGCTCGGCCATCTGCCTGAGGGTGGCGTCGTGGAAGATGACATAGGGCGGCAGGTCGTGACTGTCGGCTAACTCCTTGCGGCGCTCGCGCAGCGCCTCGAACAGCGACTGGTCGGCCGGTGCCAGCGTTTCGATCGCGGCATGGCGCTTCTTCTCCGTCTTGAGCTTCCTGTCCCTGCGCAGCTCGAGCGACACCTCGCCCTTCAACAACGGCCGGCTCTTCTCTGTGAGCACCAGCGCCCCGAAGCGGGCGGGATCGGCGCGCAGGTAACCCTGCACGATGAGCTGCCGGACCACCGATCGCCAGGCGGGCCCCTCTAGCTCGGTGCCGATGCCGTGCACCGAGAGTTCATCGTGGCGATGCTGGCGAATCTTGTCCGTATCCTTGCCGAGCAACACGTCGACCACGTGCGCCGCGCCGAAGCGCTGGCCGCTGCGATAGACAGCCGACATGAGCTTCTGCGCCGCCTCGGTGCCATCCCAGGTCGCGGGCGGGGCCAGGCAGTTGTCGCAATTGCCGCAAGGCTCCGGGTACGCGTCGCCGAAGTATGCGAGCAACGGCCGGCGACGGCAGTCGGTGACCTCGCACCAGCCGAGCAGCGCATCGAGTTTCTGGCGATCGTAGCGTTTGCGCGTCTCGTCGGACTCCGAGTCGTCGACCATCTGGCGCAGACGCACGACGTCCTGCAGGCCGTAAACCATCCAGGCATCGGCCGGCTCGCCGTCGCGACCGGCGCGGCCGGTTTCCTGGTAATAAGACTCTATGCTCTTCGGCAAATCGAGATGGGCGACGAAACGCACGTCGGGCCGGTCGATGCCCATGCCGAAGGCAATCGTGGCAACGATGATCACGGCATCTCCGGTGAGAAAGCGATGCTGATTCCCGGCGCGCAGCTCGGCGGAAAGACCGGCGTGGTACGGCAGCGCGTCGTAACCGTCGCGCCGCAGCGATTCGGCGATGCTTTCCACCTTCTTGCGCGACAGGCAGTAGACGATACCCGTCTCGTTGGCGTGACCCCGCAGAAACTCACCGAGCTGCCGGCGCGCATCCGACTTCGGCTGGACGAGATAACGGATGTTGGGTCGATCGAAGGGACTGACGAAGATCGCCGGCTCGTTTAGCGCCAGGCGCTCGACGATCTCCTCGCGCACCACCGGCGTCGCCGTTGCAGTCAGCGCCATGCGCGGCACCCCCGGAAAGAGCTCGCGTAACTGGTCGAGGGCGAGATAGTCCTGGCGGAAGTCGTGGCCCCATTGCGACACACAGTGCGCCTCGTCGATGGCGATCAGCGACAGCGGAATCTTTGCGAGCAACGACTGCGTCCGCGGCTGCAAGAGCCGCTCGGGCGCCACGTAGAGCAGCTGAATCTGGCCGGCCTCGAGCCGCCGGATGACGTCTGCCTGTTCCTCACTACTCAGGCTCGAGTTCAGGAACGCCGCCTCGATGCCGAGCTCGTGCAGGGCCCGCACCTGGTCCTGCATCAGTGCGATCAACGGCGAGACGACCAGCGCCGCCCCCTCCCGCATCAGCGCCGGCAACTGGTAGCACAGCGACTTGCCGCCGCCGGTTGGCATGAGCACCAGGGCGTCACGGCCAGCGAGTACCGCTTCGATGATCGCGGCCTGGTGACCACGGAATTGCCGGTAACCGAAGACTTCGTGGAGGGTTTGCAGGGCGGAATCGGGCATCAGGTCGGGGCTGGGGGACAGTGTGCTGCATGATGGCACACGAGAGTTGCGGCTGCAGCGCGCGAAAAGCGGCACAACGGCCTGCTTCGCTACCGGATCTGGCGATGGCGCGGACGTTCGATGGCGAGCCCGAATCGCCAGCTTTTGTTAAGTCATGCTTGAAAAGCGGCAGTTGCTAATCTACGTTGGCAAGACTGAAACAGGGCAAACCCATCGAAAGACGGGGACGCAAAACCACCGGTCTAAGGACAGGACGTCTAGGACAGCGGAGTCGCCAGGTGAAACTTTCCGATACCGGGTTGCGCATGCAACCCTTTCAAACCCACGGCAAGCCGGCCGTCGTGGTCCCGTACACGTCGCAGCAAGCCGCGCTCCAGTTCTTTCACGAAGTCCGCTCCAGTCGTCACGGCCTGGGCCTGTTTCTCGGTCCGCCATTTTCCGGCAAGACATCGGTCATCTGGCAGTTCACCCGTTTGCTGGGGCCCGACTACCCGGTCGCCGTCATCGACGGCGCCTGCAAGGATGCCGCGGCGTTGCTGCAGGACATTCTCGAACAGTTCGGCTTCGACCAAGGCCTCGACACGGTGAATGAACGCTTCGCCATGGTCCGGGTTTTTGTCACCCAGAAGACCGCGAGCGTCGAGGCGCCGTTACTCATCGTCGAGAATGCGGATGCGATGCGTCCCCTGACACTGGAATTGCTCTGCGAGCTGGCCGAACTCGAGGTCAGAGGAAAAAGCGCGCTGCGCATCATGCTCGCCAGCAGCAAGCCGATGTCCCGGATGCTCGCGGCGCCGGCCATGGAGCCGATGTCGAAACGGGTGACCGGCCGGTTTCTCCTGCAGCCGCTCACGCGCGAGGAGACCGGCACCTACGTGTACAGGAAATTGCAGCACGGCGGCTGCAAGAATCCGCAGTACCTGGTGCCACGCACCGTCTGCGATCGCATGCACGCGGCGTCGGGCGGCTGGCCCGGCATGGTCGACCAGCTGGCCATGACCGCCATCGCGAATGCCGAGCACTTTCCGTTGCGCATCGAACACGTGCCAAATATCGCGGGCCCGAAGCCGGAGGCCGTGAAGCGCCCCGTCGCGCCCCCGCAGCTGATTCTCACGCACCGCCACGAGACGCTGCGTCGGGTAAACCTGAGTCATACGAGATTACTGATCGGCAGGAACGAGCTTTGCGATTTGCATATCGACGACGAGTGGGTCAGCCGTCATCACGCCGTCCTTTTCCGCAATGGCCAGGGGACCATCCTCATCGACCTGAAGAGCCGCAACGGCATCTACGTGAACGGTCAGCGGGCGACCAGGCAACTGCTGGTCAACAACGACATCATTGCGCTGGGCGCTCACCGCATCAAGTTCATCGATCCGTCGGCGCGCCAGCGGACAACATTACAAAGTGCCGGCTGGGACGAAACGACGATATCGAAGTCGATCAAGGAGTTTCGCAACGTGCTGGCGCAACAACTGCAGGCCGGGCAAGCGTCGTAGGAAGCCGCACCGCTCGAGCCCCAGGCCGTTCAATCGCCACCAGGGGGACCGGCTTGATCGAGCGCACGAGAAATGGCGAATCGCTGATTGGATACACGGATGTGGGCGTGAGGCCCGGAACATCGGCCGGGTATTCAGGTCTATAGTGCATGATTTTTTCTCGAGGCAACCCATTGGCGGGCTCCGGTGCGTAGCGAGAAAGCTGTCACCGGGTCCAGGACCCACGGTCGTATGCGCGGCTGGCTGATTGGTGCTGCCAGCGCAGCGCTGGTTGCCTGCGGTGGGGGCGGGGGCGGCCAGTCCGCGCCGAACACACCGCCTGGTTTCGTCGCAACCTCTGTGGAAAGCGCCCTTGCCCACGGCGTTGACAATGGCCTGGATGGCATCTGGGTGTTCGTGGACGATGGCAGCGGCGCACCGGAATTCAAGGCTGCCGGCATCCAGGATCGTGCCACGCTCGCTCCCGCCGACGTCAACAGCCTCTTCAAGATCGCCAGCATCAGCAAGATGTTCATCGCCGTCAGCGGTACCCGGATGGTGGCAGCGGGTATCGTGCGACTGGACGACACCCTGGCATTCTGGCTGCCCGACCTGGCTGCGCGCATCGACAATGCAGACCGCATCACCGTGCGACACCTGTTACTTCACCGCAGCGGCGTTCCCGATTTCGACAGCCAGCCGGGCTTCAGCTGGGAAAATGCTCACACCGACATCGACACTGTGCTCGCGCTCGCACTGGACCGCCCGGCCGATTTTGCGCCCAACGCCCGTTACGAGTATTCCAATACCAACTATCTTTTGCTGGGTCGCATCTTCGATACAGCACTGGGTTATAGCCACCGCTTGTTCATACAGAACGAGATCCTGTCACCGCTGGGCATGGTGAACACAT
>Ga0210130_1000024_pt1 | contig 22194 bp, 20 predicted proteins | sample White_ThreeSqC_D_2_FD_185591 | JGI IMG/M metagenome (GOLD analysis project Ga0210130, IMG submission 185591) | Wetland microbial communities from the San Francisco Bay, California, USA, that impact long-term carbon sequestration -... | ecosystem: Environmental > Aquatic > Marine > Wetlands ...
CCGGCGCAATGGTGACGACGGTATTCAGGATACCGTCAACCGTCGATTGCAGCGCGGCGCGGCTCGCATCGTCCGGATTCACGATCACGGCGGCTTTGTCATTGGCATCGGCCATCGTCTGGCAGCCGGCTGTTGCAAGTGTCAGTGCGAGCAGGAGTTTGCTCATAGCGGCGGACTTCATGGTGTCATGATCCTGTTGGTGCGCCAGATTGACTTCGGCACGATTGCATCCTGCTGTGCCGACGAGTCGCCCGGCTTGCCGAGTGTATCCGGAGCGAATCCGCTCGGTGCCGGGCACGCAACGCCGTCCCTGTAAGCCAGTGCGACGGCCAGGCGCTGTTCGGTCGGATCGCCCAGTGGCTTCGTGAAATCATCGGCAATCGAACAGCCTGGCACGACGGTGCCGGCTTCCGACACGGGCGTATTGAGCGGCGAAAAGCCGTCCGTGTAGTCCCCGAAGTTCGCCGCGTTGACGCCGCGGAACTGAATCGTGAAATAGGTCGTGCCGCAATTGTCCTGCGGGTAGAAACCGTAGGGTTTGCCACAGGTCGTCGAGCCGATCTGGACAACGTCGACGCCGACGCCGCGGAGGCCGTTGATGATCGCCTCGCTGGCAGAGCAGGTGCCCCCGCCAGTCAATACATAAACGCGCGACAGGTTAAGCGTCGGCAAGGCCTGCCCGGCTGGCCCACCGTTAAACGGCGGACCCAGCGTCTGCGAGTAAAACGGCGTGGGCGAAATCGACTGGCCGGTAATCGGGTTCGTGGTTGGATGCTTGTCGTTGAACTGCAGCAGCTCGAAGGTTTGCCCGGCAGTCGCAGCCGGACCCGCGATCATGTAGGCAAGCTCGCTGGCTATGGCCAGGTAGCCACCGCCGTTGTAGCGAATATCCAGCACCAGGTCGTCGACACCGAGCCCGCCGTTGTTGGCCCTGAGCTGGTTGATCGCATCGATCAGTGCCTGTTCGGCGGTGGCGATGTGATCATTGAACAGGATGTAGCCGACGTCACCGGAAAGCGTATTGATGACTTCGGTGTTCTGCACCGGTGCCGACGTGATTATTTGCGACGTCATCGAGATCGTACGTGTCGTGCCGCTCGTCGGATCGAGCACGACGAACGAATGCGTTTCGCCCGCATTGTCCGGCCAGAATGCGGCATTGAGTATGGCCGGGTCGCCGTCCACGACGTTCGTGCCGTCCACCGAAATGATTTCCTCGCCGCGGACCAGGTTCGCGGAGGGCGCCACCGCCGGAGAATTGGGCTCGGTGTACGCGACCACGATTTCGCGTGGCGGCGCCGCCGACAGCAAGGCCCACACGGCGCCATAGCCCGCTGAAGTTCCGCTTTGCGAGAGCTGGTACCAGTCGTCGGTGTCGTAGGTAAAATGAAACTTGTCTTTCGGGGCGCCGGACGGCGTCGTGGCCGTCGTCTTCAGCAAGCCGAAATAGGTGAGGACGCTCGGATAGGCGGACGGATCACGGTCGGTGATTTCCGAGTACCACAGGTACGTATTATTGCTGAATGACCTGAGAAAATTGTTCTCGTCTGTCGTCGTGCCCTGGACATCCGGGTAGGGCTGGCCCGTCTGCGGGTCGATGCCACTGCGGGGCGACTGGCAGAAGCCCGCAAAAGTCGATGCCGGCAAGAAAACTCCCGGCTCCCAGCCATCCTGGGGCGGAGGTGCCGCACCGCCGCCACCGCCGCCGCACGCGGCGAGGCTGACCAACAGAGAAACGAGTAGGAAAAGTCGGGCAGATATCTTGTTCACGCAAGTCCCTTTAACGTGCATGGTGAGACGCCGGGTAATTTTACACCTAAATGGGTTACCGCGAGCACCGGTTTCAGAGCAGGTCGGGCAGACGAACAGACTCATTAGACAGGTGTGTGGCCCATCTGGTTCGGCGGCGACGGAATAGGGCGACGGCCAGTAGCGCCACGAACCAGATGCCGGCCGCACCGCCGCCTGACTCCGCGATGGTAACGGACGAGCCCAGGCTGTATTCGCCAAGCATCGTCTTGGCAGCCTGGTCGCTCTCGACCCAGACACGCAGCGTGTACCAGCCCAGCTTGTTGGGTTCCGTATTACCGTTGAAGCCGATCTGCATGCTGCCATTGGCGGCGATCGTGCCGACGTAGCAGTCCGGCTCGGGTGTTATCGAACGCGAACAGCTGCCCTGGGACGGGCTCATCGTGTAGTCGTACCCGACGTTCTGGCCGAAGGCCGGCGAGCGAAACCAGGCAAACCAGACCCGCGTATTCGTCGAGGAATCAGGCCCTGCATTGTTGATCGTTACCCGGAATCGGCCCGGCTGTCCTGCGGGCATGCTGTCGCCGCCGAGATACGCGATGTCGACGGTAATCCCTGCATACTCCGATCCGGGTGCCAGTCCCCAGGTCATACCGCCATCGTAGCTGGCGTACACGCTGCCCTCTGTCGTTCCCACCGCGACGCTGCCGTCATTCGCGACCGCGACACGGTACAGATTCTTGTTCGAAATATTCCCGACCGCGCCAGCGGGCGTCCAGGTCATGCCGCCGTCAAAACTTTGCAGGATGCCCAGTTCAGCATCGATCGCGTAGGCCAGCGATGAATTGACCGGGTCGATGGCGATCTGGGTGATATTCGTCAACGTGTCGTGCGTGGCACCGCCGTCAAGGTCCTGCGTGTGTGCCGGTCGGGTAGCCAGCATGGCCGCCATCAAAGTTACTGCCAGTACCAGATTCTCTGTGCGCATCGTTCTGCCTCCTGCCTGTGATTAATGCCTTCAGGATGGCGCCGCGAGGGTATCGAGACCTGATGTTGGCCACAGGATTTACTGAGGATTTTCGGGCAGGGTAATTGCACTTGCGCTTTCCCGGGCGGGCGGGGATCATCTCGACGCTGGCCGATCCGGTGCCGACCAGCCTGACATGAGGAATTGCGTGTGCTGCAAGAACTGACAGAGCCCCAAATTCGCGTGATTGGCTGCCTGATCGAGAAGTCGATCATCACACCCGACCTGTACCCGCTGACGCTGAATGCGTTGACCAATGCCTGCAACCAGAAGTCAGCGCGGGAACCGGTCATGACGATGACACCGGGAGAGGTCCAGCACACGGTGCGGGAACTCGAAGCGAAACATCTCGTCCGTACCGAGGAAAACTTCAAGAGTCGTACCGAAAAATACACGCAACGTTTCTGCAATACGCGTTACAGCGACCTGCAATTCAACGACGCGGAGCTGGCGATCGTTTGCCTGCTAATGCTCCGCGGGCCACAGACGCCGGGCGAGATCCGTGCCCGCAGCGGTCGCTTGCACACGTTTGCCGACAACGCGGCCGTAGCGGTCGCTGCCGACGGACTCATTGATCGTGACGGCGGACCCTTGCTCGTCAAGTTACCGCGGACCCCGGGCAGGAAGGATGCCGAGTACATGCACCTGTTCGGCGGCCCGGTCGATGTGGACGCATACGCCGAGAAGGCGCAGGAAACGCGACGCGCGACCAGTCCGGACCGCGTATCGGTAACGGCACTCGAGGAGCGTGTTGCCCGGCTCGAGGCCGAGGTCGAAAGCCTCAAGGCACGGCTGGACTAGCCTCGACTGCCAAAAGGTAACTGTCCCCCCGGGGCACAAAAGGTAACTGTCCCCCCGGGGGATGAGATTCGCCTGTTACCGGAGCTGGCTGTCCTTGCTGCCGCGCCGGTTGTAGCCGCTGAATGTGGCGGCTTCCTTGTCGTGTTGTTCCTGGCACGCGATACACAGGCGCACGCCCGGAACGGCCTTGCGGCGTGCCTCCGGGATGCGCTTGTCGCACTCCTCGCAACACTCGAGGCTTTCGCCACGGGGAAGCCGGCCACGCGCCCGGCTTATCGCGTCCTCGATGGTTGCATCGATCTGGTCTTGTACAGCGCCGTCTTTTGCAAATCCGCCAGCCACGCGCGAAACCTCCGTCAGGGTTTCTGGAACAGCATTGTGAACCGGTCGGTGTTGCCGCTGACCGAACGTCGTCCGACTTCGTATTCGAGTTCGTCATCGGCGCGGTAATGCAGATCAGCATAGTCGACAAACATGAAGCCGGCGTCGAGCATTTCGAGGATCACCTGCACGGGATCCAGGCGTCGCCGGTTCTCGTAGTTGTCCGGTTCCATGTGCCGGCGCGTGTGGTCAACAACGCCATACAGGCCGCCGCTTCGCAGTGCCTCGTATACCTCGCTATTCATCATCGCGCGCGACTCGGCATCGAAGTTATGCAGGTTGCGGAACGTGACGACCATATCCAGATCATCGACCCCGAAGTCGAATTCGTCGAGCGCATACAGGCGCGCACCTTCGGGTCGCCGCAGGTTGTCAGTCGTCTCGAGAACGATCACTTCCTCGAATCCTGGTTCGGTCAGGACCGTCCCGCTGACCCGGCCGCTACCAATCGCCACGTAAAGCTGGCCGTTCTCGGCCAGCACCGGCGCCAGTATGCGCGTGTACCAGCCACCTCCCGGTATCAGCTCCAGTACCCGCATGTCGTCCTGCAGGCCGAAAAACTGGAGCGTTTCCAGCGGCAGTCGATTGTCGTCACGGTCCCGGTCCGCCTGCGGGCGAGACGGTGCTTCCAGTGCGGCGTTTACCTTTACATCGATTTCATCAGCCGGTGCCGCAAGCGGCAGGGCCAATACAAGCAGGGATAGCAGTACTCTCACGAAAGAGCTCCTTTGCGGGGCAGGAAAAGACCCTTAATCCTAGCAGGTTGTTCGGCGACGAGCGCGCCAGCCGTCAGTTTCGTGGGAGTAGTTCGCTGATACCGACTTTGAATTGCAGGAAGATGATGCCGCTGATGGTCGCGTCGAGCATGCGCGCGTCGTACATGCTTTCGACCGCGGCTTTCGGCAGGTAGGTCAGGTTGAACCCGACATGGCGGTTGCCGATCGTCAGGCTGGGCAGGGCTCCGGGAAACGGGCGGTTGTCATTGACGTCACGGCGAGTCATCAGGAACGCGTTGATGCCGGCGTCGATGTAGAAACCTTTGAGCCACTCGGTTTCGAAGAGATTCCGGTAGATACCCGCGCCGACCATGTAGGACATGTCTTCGTTACTGTCGCGGAAGCCGTTGACCATCAGCTGCTTTTTCCAGCGCGACTGCGTCGTGAACTGGTACTCGAGGCCGAGGCCCGTGTTGTATTCGTTCCAGTCCTCGCTTGCATCGACGTGGATGGAACGACCGTTCAGAACAGCGTTGAAATTTCCAGCCACCGCAGGCATGGCGAGCAGCGAAAAAAGCAGCGCAACGAGGGTGGTTACAGTGGCATGTCGTATCGTCATGCCATTTGACGATGCAAGCCATATGCCAGAAATTAGTTGTTTCTAAATCAGTGGCTTATGAGAGGTGTCTCGACTGGCTGTAAAGCGGTCCGACACGAATTCCGGCGTTTTGTGACGGGCGTCACAGTTTGCAGGACTGGCGAGCGAACAGGCTGCTGGTGGTCAATCTGTTCGCGGTGGGGGCGAGGCGAATGATGCCGGATCTATCTGCGCTTCCTCCAGTCGCTTCCTGAAGTTCGGTGCGTTCTCAAGATCGAACATCAGCATCCCGGCATTGTTGCCGATCTCGAGCGCCAGCATCGAAGCGCCGACCGGCATTGCATCGATGCGCCGGACAAGGTCACTCTGGCGTTCCGAGTCGCCCATTACGTAGTACGGCCAGATCAGCCGGTATGCAGGATGTGCCGAGGCCATTTCGATGGCATCGGCCAGTTCGGTTGCCATCTCCATATCACCCTGCAATGCCGCCAGAAGCACCGGAAAATAGTCGGCGATGTCGCTGTTCTCGGAATTCCTCTCGAGGGTTTCGATGGCAGCTGCGTTGTTGCCACTGAGCCAGTAGGCCTGGATGTCAGTCTCGACGAACCGGATTCCCTCGCCGGCCGTGCGGCGGCCTTCGTCGATCATTGCCAGTGCTTCGTCGTAAGCGCCGCGTCCGATCAGCAGATTGATACTGTCCATCCAGGCGACCTGGTTCAGGGGATCGGCCTCGCGCCTTTGCTCTGCAAGCCTCCAGGCAAGATCGAGGTCGCCTGAGAAGCGCAGTATTTCGTCCAGCCAGAGGCCGTCGTCTTCGATGGTGCCGTCTTCGCCGAGTTCTGAGCGGAACTGCTTGATCAGCACAGGCAACCGGTGCCAGTGATTTGAAAAGAACTCACGGTTGAGTTCAACGATGATGCGCCGCGCGTCGTCCGGTGCGGCCCGGGCCGCGAAGTCGAAATCCTGTTGCAGCTGGGCATAAGCGCTGTCGTAGTCAAGCTCCCCGGCGTCTCCGACGATGCCGATCGGCCCCTCGAGCAGGAAGTGTGCATAGCGATCGGAATGGAGTATGGCTGCCGTGGAAAAGCCCGGATCCTGTTCAATTGCCATTTCGAAAAAGCGGTTGGCCGCAGCGAGAGTAGCGGGGTTGCCTTCTTCCCGGCGATGCGCGCGTGCGAACAGGTTTCGGGCCTGCAGGAAGGTCTCGAATGCCGCCACATCGCGGGTGCCACTGGCGAACAGCCGGGCTCTTTTATCCTCGTCGAGGATGACGTTCAATGTTGCGGCGATGCTGGCAGCCACGTCATTCTGGACCTCGAACAGGCTGTCGGTATTGCCCTGGTAGGTCTTCGACCAAAGGTGGAATCCGTCCTCTGCGCGGATGAGCTGGGCGGTGACCCGGAGGTCATCACCGATGCGCCGTACCGAACCTTCGACGACGTGTGCGACACCCAGTCGTTGCGCTATGTCGCCGATGTCCATGTTCGTGTTCTTGAATTCGAAGCTGGAGGTTCGCGCGGTGACCTTGAGTTCCGGTAGACGGGCCAGCGCGTTCAGGATCTCCTCGGTCAAACCGTCGGCAAACCACTCCTGGTCCTGGGTCTGCGAGAGATCGGCGAACGGCAGCACTGCGACGGACTTTTCAACCACAACATTTTCCTGTGGTGCGCTATCCGGACCCAACTTGTCCCAGGCGACGAAGGCCAGGACCAGGATCAACGCAATCGTCGTGATCCTGTTGAGCGTCTGCCCGGTGCGCGGCGTGACGGACTGCGACACCGGTACGTCTGCCGTTTTCTTTACGCCTTCGGGCGTCAGCTCGAATGCCCAGGCAAGCACCAGCGCCACCGGCAGACCGGCAATAAGGATGGTGAGCATGACCTTCATCACCCAGTCCGGTGCGCCGAAGTTGTCGACAACGAGGTCGAACACCTGCGCGATAACCCAGGCGATCACGGTATAGGTAACGCCAACCCGGAATACGTTGCGTCGTTTCAGTTCGTCGAAGAGTTGAGGCATGCCGTATTGTGCCCGAAATCGACTGCGGACAGGCAACCCGATTTAAAGGTAGGATCACGGCTCAAGACCACTCGAGCACCGACCCTGATGAATACCTGTCAACGCGCCCTGATCCTGTTGCCGTTCCTGCCCATGCCCGCGATAGCCGATCTGTTCGACTTCGTCCCGGAAGATGTGCTGTTGCAAATCGCCGCAGAAACCTCCGGCGAGGCGGCCAAGCGGAATCTCGATACGATCACGTTGCAGCACCGCATGCGTTCGGGCAGCCAGTTCGACGCCGCGACAGAGCATATTCTCGAGCAGCTCGAGCACTACGGCCTGGACGAGGTCGGTACCGTCGAATTCGAGGCCGATGGCGAGACGATGTACGGTACCCAAAAATCGCGGCCGTTGTGGGAGGTCAGCTTTGCGGAACTCTGGGAGGTGCAGGACGACGGTAACGAGCAGATCCGTCTGCGGAAGCTCGGCGACTGGGACGCAGTGCCGCTGACACTGGCCCAGGACAGCCTGTCGGGCGAAGTAACGACGTCGCTGATCGATATCGGCGGCGGTACCGAAGATGCCGACTACGCGGGCAAAAATGTCAGGGGCAAACTCGTGCTGACGTCGAGTCAACCCGAGGTCGTCGTCGAACGGGCCGTTGGTGAACTGGGCGCAGCCGGCATTGTTTCGTACGCGCCCAACCAGAGATCCGCCTGGTGGAAGCAGGACGATCGCCTGGTACGCTGGGGCCACCTCGACAGCTTTCCGAACACTCGTTCCTTCGGATTCATGATCTCCCTCGGCGAGGCGCGCGCGCTGCAGCAGCGCATGGCGGGCGGCGAGACGATTCTGCTGTCAGCAAAGGTCGATGCCGTACACAAGCGGGGCAAGTACCGTTTTGCGACCGCGGCGATTCGTGGCACGGACAAGGCACGGGAAGACATTCACTACACCTGCCACCTCGATCACCCGCGACCCGGCGCGAACGACAATGCATCGGGATGTGTCTCGATACTCGAGACCGCGCGGACCCTGAATGCGTTGATAAGGGCCGGCGTCTTGCCACGACCCAAACGCACGTTGCGTTTCCTGTGGCCCGCCGAGATCGAAGGCAGCATCATGTATCTCTCCGAGCTCGACGATCCGTCGCGTATCAAGGCAAACATTCACATGGACATGGTCGGGGGCGCTCCCGTTACCAAGGCGGTGTTCCGTATCTCGGGCGGGCCCTACAGCGTGCCGTCGTTCATCAGTGATTTCGGCCATGAAGTCGGCCGCTTCGTTAATGACCAGACGCAGCGCTTCGCCGACGGCGAGACGGTCGCATTCCCGTTGACTGCGCCGGAAGGCGGGCGTGGGCCACAGCTCGCGCTGTTCGAAGGTCTCGACATGGGCAGTGACCATGATGTTTTCTTCGAAGGCACCTGGCGTATACCCGGCCTGTATCTGCACGACTGGCCCGACCGCTACATTCACACGAACTTTGATGTCGCCGCGAACATCGATCCGACCAAGCTGAAACGTGCCGCGTTCATCGGCGCAGTGACCGGCTGGTATCTCGCCAACCTGTCGGATGATGGTGTGCCGGCTATTCTCGAACTGCTGCATCGTAATGCGCTTTCGCGCAGCGCCGAGCTGGTCGAGCGTCGCGCGAACCTGTCGTCGGCAGATGCGCTGGCCGTCACCGGCGTGCACTTCATGCTCGAGCGCGACAAGGTCGACAGCATTGCAGCGTTTGCCACTTTGCCCCCAAGCGATCGTGAGCGGGCGTTCGATTTCCTCGGAGAACTGGAAGCGCTGTTGCTGCCGGCACAAAGAACGGCGGAGTCGGAACGTGACGATACCGTGTATATCCGCAATCGGGATATCGAGGGGCCGATGAACGCTTTCGGTTACTCCTACCTGCAGGACAGGCTCGGTACCGAAAATGTCGGTGAACTCGCGCTACTCGACTTCGAAACGCCATACGGCGATGGCAGCATGTTCGCCTACGAGGCGCTGAACCTCGTTGATGGCGAACGGAGCGTCAGCGACATTCGCGACTGGCTGGTCGCGGAACTGGGGGGAGTGCCCCTGGCTTACGTTGCCGAGTACCTGGCCGCACTCGCATCGATTGGTGTGCTCACCAGTCCTTGAGCGGCAGGGTCAGCGGAGAAGCCGGCGGCCACGCCAGGTTGCCTTCGCGAACCAGTGTGGCGAAATTTGGCGTGGCTTCGAGATCCCACGGCGCGCCGCAACTGCACCACTGGATCGTCTGGGTCAGCGTGACGGCACCGAAAAAATGTTCATCGATCAGGGCCGCAACGCGATTCGCGTCATCCCGATGGCCGCCCCAGGCATACAGGATAATCTCCCAGAAATACCCGCTTTCATTGAGATCAAAATAGTCTTTCATCAACTCGTCGTAGCGCTGCTGGTCGCCCAGGCTGGCCGCAACCAACGCTCGCTGGGAGGCGGCAGTCGGCGCGTCCTTGATGCGATTTTCACTCTCCGCCAGGGCCTCATCGTAACGGCCGCCCGCAATCAGGGAGCGCACGAGAATCGTGTCCAGCCAGCCACCCGGCGCAATCTCCGAGCCTTCCCGGGCCACCCTGACCGCTTCGTCAGTATTGCCGGTCCACAATTCGTAGCGCGCCGAGTTGAACCACGAAAGTGAGCGCCGCGGATCGCAGGTAAGAATTTCGTATGACGATTCGAGCGCCGCGGCCGAGTAGCCAAACGCGTTGGCAAGGATGGGCAGCCAGTTGCTGCCGTCGGCGCAATCCAGCGCGTCGATCGCGAGTTCGATGCGTCCGGTCAGCCCCCGCCAGTTGCCGCTGATAAACGCATAGTCGAGTTCCGCCATGCTGCGTAACTCCGGGCTGCGCGCATGGCGCACCGCGGCCTGGTAGTCGGCGACGGCAATTTCGTAGGCGCTCGCTATTTCTTCGTCAGTCACACCGGGAGCGCGCTCGTTGGACGCGTCGTCTGTCAGCAAATGGATGTACAGGTCGGAATGGTCTACGTAAACCTGCGGGAAGTCGGGCACACGCTCGATGACTTTCTCAAAATAAGCGTTGGCCTCGCGCAGGCCGGTCACGGTATCCATTTCGCCGTGGGCGCGGTTGAAATACGCCACGCCCTTCTGGTAGTCGGTAAATGCTTCGACATCGCGCAGGCCCGCGTTGCGCATGGCCTCGCGCCGTTCTTCATCGAGCACGATATCCAGGGCCGCAGCGATCTTCTCCGCGATGTTTTCCTGTACCTCGATCGCATCGGTCGAGCGGCTGTCGTAGTTTTCGGACCACAGGTGAAACCCGTCGGCCGCACGGATCAGCTGCGCGGTCACACGCAGGCGTTCGCCCGACCGCCTGACCGAACCCTCGACTATATGCCTGACTCCCAGTGCCGCGGCGATTTCCTGCACCGGGATATCCTGTCCCTTGAACGAGAATGCCGAAGTTCGCGCGGTGACCAGCAACTCCGGCAACTGCGCCAGGGAATTCAGGATCTCCTCGGTAAGGCCGTCGGCAAAGAACTCGTCATCCGGGCCGCTGCTCATTGCGACGAACGGCAGCACCGCAACCGACTTGTCGGTCACTGCCCGGGATTCGGTCCGCTCGGAAGGCGTACCCTCGACTGCAACCACTGTCTCGGGCTCGTCGGCAGTTTCGACGTAGAACTTGTCCCAGGCGAACCATGCGACAGCGATCAACAGGATTGCAATAATCGTCCGATCGAGCTTGCGACCGGTTTGCGCCGTGATCGACTGGGTTCTGTCGACGTCCTTTTCGCGCTTGACGCCCTCGGGCGTCAGTTCGAATGCCCAGGCAAAAAAGAGTACCAGGGGCAGGCCGAGCAGCAATCCGACGACGACGGTTTTGAGCGCCCAGTCTGGCGCGCCGAAGTTCTCAAATGCGAACTCTGCGACCTGGGCAATGACCCAGGCCAGCACGACATAGGCGGCGCCCACGCGTACAACGTTGCGCCTTTTCAGCTCTGCGAAAAAAGTCATTCTTGTATGGATCCCCCGGAGTGCCCGCAGTATACCGGCATCGAGCTCGCCACAAACTACATTAGAAAATGTTAAATAAGTATTGGCTAATATAAAGTCGGGGTCTATACTTGATGCACTCCTTCCCACCAACTGGTGTCTGTCATGAAAGCGAGAATGTCTTTGGAAAAGGCCGTCGAGGCCTTTGCGGGATTCATGGTGCTCCTGTCCATCGCCCTGACGTATTTTGTGCACCCGAACTGGATCTGGCTGACCGTGTTTGTCGGCGCGAACCTGGTGCAACAGGCCTTCACCGGTTTTTGCCCGGCGGGAATCATCATGAACAAAGTCTTCGGCTTCAAGCCTTGTGGCAAGAGCGCGTGATAGAATACCTGGCAAATAGCCGCATTATGGAATCTCGGCCACGCAGCACCGGATGCAGGCGCAATAATGTGGCGAAGATAAAAATAATGACAAGAGCGTATGCCAGCAAACGATTCCTCACTGGGTAACAAGGCTTTCGGTGACCGCGCCGACAAGTCGCTCGTGGTCGCGTACCAGTCCCACCAGGACGCGCTGCGCTTCCTGTCGTCGACGCTCGGCAAGCCCGCCGGCGTGGCAGTGTTGCAGGGCCCTGCAGGGTCTGGCAAGACGACGATTCTTCGCGAGCAGGCGACCTGGTCAGCGCGCGATGCCGCCGTCGCCATGATTGATGGCACAAGCCTGACGCCGCGACGATTGGTCTCCGACATGTTGTCGAAGTTTAGCGTGGCGATGATTTCGCACGACGACGAAGACCTGTTGCAGCAGCTCAGCAATTTTGTGACGCAACAAGCCAGGGCAGGGCGGGCACCAGTGCTGATGCTCGACGACGCGGAGCGCGCGACGGAAAGTGCGCTGCGCTTGCTCAACTGGCTGGCGGCGCTGGAGGTGCGTGGCGAGTTTGCGTTGCGCATCGTGCTGGCGGGCAAAGCGAGACTCAGCGAAGTGGCTGCCAGCGACAGTCTGCGCAGTCTTGCCCGCCGCCATCCGGCGACGTATTCAATGAATCCGTTGACGGTGCAGGAAACGATGATCTACCTGCACACGCGTTTCATCGCGGCAGGCGGGGAGCGCTCCGAGAAAGTATTCCCGATCAACGTCTCGGAGAAGCTGCACGAGCTGTCGGGTGGCTGGCCCGGCAAGTTGAACGAGCGCGCGCTCGAGGTCCTCGCGCGCATGGCCGAACTGAAGTCAGCGCGGTCGTTGCCGCGGCTGACAGTGAGCCTCGACGGTAAAGTCACAGGCGAATATGAGCTCAAGGAAAAACAATACGTAATTGGCCGGACCGATCTGGCCGATATCATTATCGAGGATACCTACGTCAGCAAAGTGCATGCCATGTTGCAGGTCTACGCGAATGCGATTGTGCTGATTGACCTCAATAGCACAAATGGCGTCACGGTTAATTCGATCGTCACCGAAAAAACCATACTGAAAAGTAACGACATCATTACGATCGGCCGCTATCGACTGAAACTCGAAAACGCGCCGGCGCTCAATGCGGAACTGGCGGAAAAGGTCAGGGCATCGGACACGATCACGATGCAGAGTCTCGAAGACCTGCGCCGTTCGCGCGCGCGGCGCACGATTGCCGCACTCAAGCATCGTACGCCGTCGCTTTAGCGCTGCCCGTTAAGCCTTTGACCTGGCGGCAAGCGAGGCTCCTTCCGGAACCCTGCACAGTCGTTTACGGTTCTACTGATTCCTGGAATTGGACAAGTCAGATGTCGGCGTGACTACACGCGCTCGATGATCGTCGTAATGCCCTGTCCGAGCCCGATGCACATCGTGGCAACACCCAGCTTGCCGTCATTCTGTCGCATGACGTTCAGCAAGGTGCCGGTGATGCGTGCCCCGGAGCATCCGAACGGATGTCCGAGCGCAATGGCGCCGCCGTTCAGATTTACTTTCTGATCCAACATGTCCAGCAAACCGAGATCCTTGAGTACCGGCAAGGCCTGTGCTGCGAACGCCTCGTTCAGTTCCACGTAATCGATATCCGACATGCTCAATCCGGCACGCTTCAGCGCCTTGTGCGTCGAGGGGACCGGCCCATAGCCCATGATGGACGGGTCTACGCCGGCGACGGCCATTGCCCGAATACGTGCCAGCGGCTCCACACCCAGAGCCTTTGCTCGCTCCGCCGACAGAACGATCATGCATGACGCGCCGTCTGTTACCTGCGAAGAACTGCCAGCCGTGACCGTGCCATTCTGTGGATCGAAAACCGGTTTGAGCTGGGCAAGCGCTTCGACGGTCGTATCCGGACGAATCGTCTCGTCCTGTTCCACCAATACTTTAAAACCATTGGCGTCATGGCCTTCGATCGGGATTATCTCCTCGGCAAACTTGCCTGCGACGGTGGCCTCATGCGCGCGCCGGTGGGAACGGGCGGAGAACTCATCCTGGGCTTCGCGAGTGATGCCGTGCATCTTGCCGAGCAGCTCCGCTGTCAGGCCCATAGACCCGGCCGCCTTGGCGGCATGCTTGGATAAAGCGGGATTGATGTCGATGCCGTGCGTCATGCCGATATGGCCCAGGTGTTCTACGCCGCCGACCACGAACATGTCTCCATTCCCGGTCATGATTGCCTGCACGGCGCTATGCAGCGCCGACATGGATGAGCCGCACAGGCGATTGACGGTCTGGGCGGGCACTTCATGCGGGATAACCGACAGCAATGTGGCCATGCGGGCGACGTTGACGCCTTGCTCCAGTGTCTGGTTGACGCAGCCCCAGAGGACGTCCTCCACTTCGGCCGGGTCGAGCTCAGGATTCCTGGCGAACAGACCGTTGATGAGCGCCGCCGACATGTCATCCGCGCGTGTATGGCGAAAGCAACCGCCCTTGGAGCGGCCCATCGGGGTACGTGCGAAATCTACAATTACCGCATCTCTCGGACTCAGGCTCATTTACTTTCTCCCGCTTGCTGCTGCGCCGAAAAAGGTATCTCGACTGGCGGCCATTTCACGCAGTTTTTCGGTAGGTTGGTACATGGCTCCCAGTGCGCCGGCTGCCGCCGCAAGCTCGTCGGCCCTCGCTACGAATTTGTCGATGCCAAAGTCGTCGACGTAGTGAAGCGCACCGCCCCGGAATGGCGGAAAGCCAATGCCGTAAATCAGGGCCAGGTCGACATCGGTCGCAGATGCTGCGATGCCGTCTTCGAGACAACGCACGGCCTCCAGGCACATCGGCGTCATCATCGAGTCAACAATGGTCTCTTCATCGAGCGTTTCGCTGCCGTCAATGACCGGCGCAAGCAATGCCGCAACTTCTTCGTCCACGATCTTTTTCGGCCGCCCTTTCTTATCGACCTCGTACGCGTAGTAGCCGCGGCCGTTCTTTTGGCCAAAGCGCTTGTTCTCGAACATCACGTCCTGGCAGGTCTTGAAGTCATACTTCATGCGATCGGGGAAGCCTTCCGCCATGACGGCGCCGGCGTGGACGCCCGTGTCGATACCCACGACGTCACACAGGTAAGCGGGACCCATCGGCCAGCCGAAGCGCTCCATCGCCCGGTCGATCGTCGTGAAATCGATACCGCGCTTCACCAGGCCGATGAAAGCGCCGAGGTAAGGCGACAGGATGCGGTTCACCAGGAATCCCGGGCAATCATTGACCACGATCGGTTTTTTACCCATGGCTAATGCGTAAGCCACAGTCCTGGCCACTGCTTGTTCGCTCGTCTTGTTCCCGCGAATGACTTCGACAAGCGGCATTCTGTGCACCGGGTTGAAGAAGTGCATACCGCAGAAGTTCTCAGGCCGTTTCAAGGGTTCGGCGAGACGGGTTATCGAAATGGTTGACGTGTTGGACGCAAGCACCGCGTCGTCCCGGATCTGCGCTTCGGTTTCCGTCAGGACAGCCTGTTTGACCTTGAGGTTTTCCACGACGGCCTCAACGACGATATCCACATTGCCGAAACCCTCGTAGCCGAGCGATGGCTGGATCTTGTTCAGGACAGCGGCCATTTCGGCGACCGACATCCGCCCTCGCTCGACCTCTCTGGATAGCAACTTGCCGGCTTCCGACAGCCCGAGGTCGATACCGGCCTGCGCAATGTCCTTCATGATGATAGGCGTGCCTTTCAACGCGGACTGGTACGCGATGCCGCCACCCATGATCCCGGCGCCGAGCACCGCGGCACGTTCCACCTTGCCGGCCTTTTTCGCCAGCTTCTCGCCGCTCTTCGAAAGTATCTGGTCACCTACGAACAGCCCGATCAGGTTTTTCGCTGCCAGCGTACCAGCCATCTTCGCGATGCCTCTGGCTTCCTCTCGCAGGGCGTCGTCACGGCTCATGCCGGCAGCTTTCTGCATGACCTTGATGGCCGTGACCGGGGCCGGGTAGTGCGGTCCCGCCTTGCCGGCGACAAAGGCCTTGGACGTCTCGAACACCATCGTGGCCTCGATCTCGTTGAGCTTCAGGGGTTCCTGCTTCTCCCGCCGCCGTGCTGCATAATCCAGCTTGCCGTCGATGCACTGCCGCAGCAGGGCGATCGCTCCGTCACGCAGTAACTCGGGCGTTACGACCGCATCGACCGCGCCGCAACGCAGTGCCTCGGCTGCAGTTTGTTCCTGGCCCGAGGCAATCCACTCGATCGCATTGTCGGCGCCGATAAGGCGCGGCAGGCGCGTGGTACCACCGAAGCCGGGAATGATGCCGAGCTTGGTTTCCGGGAGCCCGATCCGCGCCGTTTCCGACATGATTCTATAATCACATACAAGCCCCATCTCGAGTCCGCCGCCGAAAGCGATGCCGTTAATCGCGGCCACGGTGGGGATCGGCAGGTCCTCGAAGGCATTGAAGACTTCGAGATTGGTTCTCAGGACGTGTTCCGCTATCTCATCTTCACTCGCGCCGAATAACTCGCCGAATTCCATGATATCGGCGCCCACGATGAAAACGGACTTGCCGCTGGTGACGATTACGCCTTTGAGCGACGTATCGGCCGAGATCGCCATTACCGCATCTTTCAATTCAGCTACCGTCAACGCATTGAACTTGTTGACGGACTCACTCTGCAGGTCAAAGCAGAGTTCTGCGATGCCGTCTTTATCTGCCTTGACGGTAATCGCCTTTCCCGAATAAATCATTGCTGTCCTCTTCAGTGTTTGGTGAGGCTCGCCTAGAACATGAATTCGTTCTCGTCCATCTTCATGAGCGGGTCAGGACCTGCCGACATGGTTTCCAGCAGGGCCGTGGTCCGTGGCAGTATCTTGGCGAAATAGAATTCGGCGGTGTGGATCTTCGCACGATAGAACGCCTCTTCCGTTGTGCCTTGCTCGAGCCTGCGGTAAGCGGCCCGTGCACTCGCAGCCCAGGCGACGCCGAGCAAAACGTAGCCGGAAAACATGATGTAGTCGACCGAGGCGGCACCCACCGCATCGCGGTTGCGCATCGCGGCGAAGCCGATCTTGCGAGTCAGTGACTTCCACTGCTTGGTGAGCCGGACCAGCGTCTTCAGGTAGGGCCTGAGTTCCTTGCGGTTCCGTGATCGCCTGCAAAAGTCCAGGATGAAGGCCGTGACAGGGGCCAGTGCCTTGCCGCGTGTGCCGAGCACCTTTCTGCCCAGGAGATCCAGTGCCTGGATACCGGTCGTGCCCTCATAGAGCATGCTGATCCTTGCGTCCCGCACATTCTGTTCCATGCCCCATTCGTTGACATAGCCGTGCCCGCCAAAACACTGCAGGCCGAGGTTGGCGCTTTCGAACCCGGTCTCGGTCAGGAAGGCCTTGATGATCGGCGTCAGAAAACTCAGGACGTGGTCGGCGAGTTCCCGGGCTTCCGCGTCGTCTGACATGGTCAGAATGTCGCCCTGGGTGCTGGCGAAATAGAGTAGCGCGCGGCCACCTTCGGCGAACGCTTTCTGCGTCAGCAACATGCGACGCACGTCGGGATGCACGATGATCGGATCCGCGGGGCCTGCGCTGTTCTTGGGACCCGTCAGGGAGCGCATCTGCAGGCGGTCCCGCGAATAGGCGAGCGAGTTTTGGAAAGCGAGCTCCGAATGCGCCAGGCCCTGTAAACCGGTGCCAATTCGGGCGAAGTTCATGAAGGTGAACATATAGTTGAGGCCCTTGTTGGGCTCTCCGACCAGGTACCCGGTTGCGCCATCGAAGTTCAACAGGCACGTCGAGTTGCCATGAATGCCCATCTTGTGCTCGAGGGCGCCGCAGCTCACGTTGTTGCGCTCGCCGACCGAGCCGTTGGGACCGGGAATGAATTTGGGCACGATAAACAGCGAAATACCCTTCGTGCCAGGCGGCGAATCGGGGATGCGCGCCAATACGATATGCACGATGTTTTCACCAAGGTCGTGTTCGCCTGACGACACGAACAGTTTCGACCCGCTTATGCGATAGGTGCCGTCCGCAGCTGGCTCGGCTCTGCACTTCAGGAGGCCAAGGTCCGTGCCGCAATGCGCTTCGGTCAGGCACATGGTGCCGGTCCAGCGACCGCTGACCAGGGGCTCCATGAACATTGCCTTCTGCTCCTCGGAGCCGTGCTTGTCAATGGTCTCCACCGCGCCATGGGAGAGCCCGGGATACATGGACCAGGCCCAGTTCGCCGTTCCGTTCATCTCGCGAACGGTTAATCCGATCGACATGGGCAGGTCCTGGCCACCATACCGTGCAGGCTGGTCCAGTGATGGCCAGCCGGCGTCGACATATTGCTTGTACGCCTCTTTGAATCCCGGCGGGGTCCTGACTGCGCCGTCTTCGAGCATTTCGCAACCGGCCTGGTCACCGACACCGTTGAGCGGGGCGACTATCTCCTCGGAGAACTTGCTGGCCTCGCCAAGAATCGCGTCGATCAACTCCTGGTTGACCTCGTCGCAGGCGGGCAACGACTGGTAGTGCTTCTCGAAGTTCAGCAGATCCTGCATGACAAACTGCATGTCGCGCAGAGGTGCTTTGTAGGTCGTCATGGTGGCCCTCTCGAATTTCAGCGTACACGTGTACGCACAACTGTACCACAAGTCTGCTAGGATGCAATCGATTGGTCCGCAAAAGGGCCGGCCCGCCGCTGAAAGGAGCTCTGGCTTGAAGGTCTCGAGAAAGCAGCAGAAAGAGGAAACGCGGCAAAGGCTCATGGACGCGACCACCGCCGCGCTGGCCGCGGGTCGCAGTTTCGATACGCTGAGCCTGCGCGAGATCTCGAAACTCGCCGGCATCGCGCCGACGTCTTTCTATCGCCATTTCCACGACATGGAAGGGCTGGGTCTGGCACTCATCGAGGAGCACGGCGCGGGCCTCCTGACCCTGATGCACCGAGTGCGCGAACAGGCATCGGCGGGTCGTTCCGTGATCCGGGCTTCCGTGGAGACGCTGTTCGATTACATTTTCAGCAACCAGGGCGTGTCGCGGATGATCCTGCAGGAGAGCCTCGCCCGCGAGTCGGCATTTCGCAAGGCGGCGAAGAGGCTTTTCGTCACGATGTCGGTTGACCTTGCAGACTTCCTGGTCTGGGACGCAGAAAAAAGAGGTGTACCGTTGGGCCACCCGCAGCTCGCCGCCACGTCTGCCGTTGCCATCTTGTTCACCGCCGGGATCGCGTTACTCGACACGCCGGAGGAGGACCGCGATCGGGGCATCGAAGACGCGATTATCCAGTTGCGCATGATCATGCGGGGTGCCGAAGCGATGGGGAAGGGAACCTGAGACGGTTCCGGGAAACACGTGTATCCCGATCGCTGCCGCCTACCTGCCCACTTCGTCCAGCAACTCGAGCGTGTCGTCCTGGCTTGCCGCCAGTTTCGGCGCGCGCTTCAGGATCAACGTCATGCAGTCGTCAACGACGCCGCTGGCATCGTCGAGCAGATCCCGACCGGCTGGTGTCAGCGCCGCTATCGCGAGGCGCGCGTCGCGTTTGCTTTTCAGCGTTGCAACCATGCCGAGCTTTTCCATTGGTCGCAGTGCCCGGGTGACGCCGGATGGCGTTAGTCCGACGGCCTGCGCCAGGTCCACCCGGCTGGCCCGGGCACCTGGCGCGCTGCCGAGCGCATGCAACAACCGGTATTCGGCGAGGCTGATACCGCGGATGGCGCCGAGGCTCGCATCGAGGCGGCGCTCAACACGATTCCACGCGGCGGCGAAGGCCAGGGCGAGCGCCTGTTGCTTTGATAGTGTTAGATTCATGCGCAAAGCATAACAGAAGCATGATTACTCATGCAATACACAAATTAATGAATCGCTTGCCTGGCGCTATCCGGCGGGTTGAGCTTCGGCACTGGCATCGTCCCGGAAGATGTTCAGAAGGATGCCGCCCTGCAGGACGTCGAGCAGGATGTGACCGGCGATGGGCACCCAGATCGAGCCGGTGACGAAGAACAGTGCCGCGAAGATTGCGCCGACACCGGTCACGCGAGCGACGCCGTTGACTCCCTGATAGCTGTGGCCCAGACCGAAGGCGACCGACGACACGATCACGGCTGCCCAGACCGGCATGACCTGCAACAGGTACCAGAGCACGAATCCCCGGTAGAGTGTTTCCTCGACGATGCCGGCGGTGATCGATACTGCCGTGAAATTCCTGAAGTGGCGTTCGTTGCGGGGCAGGAAATGCTGTAATGCACCGAGCGAACCGCGATGTTTGAGCTTCTCCTCGTTGCTCATTGACAGCGTGCGTCGCCAGGCAAACGCGAAGTAGGCCGACACCAGCGCAACGAAAGCGGCGCCGAGCCAGAATCCGCCGCCGCCCGGCGCCTCGAACCCGAGTTCAGCGAACGGCCGGCCGAGCAGGAGCCAGGCGCCGCCGAGCACGGCAAACGCCAGCCACTCGAGCACCATCGTCTGGCGATAGAGCCTGACGCGGTTTGCCGGCTCCCCGGCTTCTATTCGGTGGATGAAACGCCGGAATTCCAGTGCGCCGTGGACCGGCTGGACGACAAAAAGCAGGACGATGAACAGGTGGTCGACAAGGTGCATTGATAGGGCTATCCTGAATATTCACGAGAACATGAATAATATTATTCACATTTTCGTGAATAAACAAGGCGGATTGGCACAAAGGTGACAAGAGAATGAAAGAGGTATTGAAAATCAAAGACCTGGAGCAAGTCCGCCTGCTCTCGGACCCGCTGAAACTTAAGCTCGTCCAGGCGTTTGCCGAGGGCCCCAAGACCACCAAGGCGGTGGCACGGGAGCTGGGGCACAGCGTTACGCGTTTGTACCGCCATGTCGATGCACTGCACGACGCCGGCCTCATTGAAATCGCCAGTGAGCAGCAAAAACGTGGCGCCGTCGAGCGTACGTTCCGGGCCGTCGCGCAGCGCTTCGAGGCGGATCATCGGTTGTTCGGCGACGACGATGGCGGCGCCGGCGCGAACGCCGCTCGTGATGTCCTGCGCGTCGTCGAGGGCGAAATTCTCGAGGCCCTGAAAGCCGACAGTGCCAGGGACGAGCCGCAGGCGCTGATGATGCGACTGCGCTGCAAGGGCTCCCCGGAACGCATTGCAAGGTTGCGTGAGTCGCTGCAGCAATGGATCGAAACGACGTATTCCGAGGACGAAGACACGGCAGACTGCGATGCCGGCCAGCAGGAATTCGGCGCGCTGATCGCCTTTTATCCGCTCAGGGAATTGTAGGAATGGCCACCGTCCACAACAAGGCGTAAGTGATGCCCGGAATCACAGAACAAACCATCCACTGCCCATATTGTGACGAAGCCATCGTCATCCTCGTCGACGACTCTGTGCCGGAGCAGAACTACATCGAAGACTGCCAGGTCTGTTGCCGGCCGATTATTATGGACGTCCGCGTGGACATGGACGGTGGCGTGACAGTCTTGCCGAGAAGTGAAGACGAATAGGGGGCCGCTCAGTGCTTACGCTGGCAGACGGTGGTGCTAGTCTTCGCCCATGGTGCAACGCGGACAAATCTCTCTCTGGGTCAAGATCCCGTACACACTGTTCGTCATGATCATGATCCCGGTCTACTGGATCAAGAACGGGCCGGCGAATTTCCTGTGGGGCTCGGATATTGCCCTGTTCGTCACGCTCATCGCTCTGTGGCTGGAGAGCCGTTTGCTGGTCAGCATGATGGCAGTCGGGATGCTGGTGCCGGAACTGGCGTGGAATATCGACTTTTTCGGCAGATTGTTATTTGGCATCGACGCGGTACCCGGGCCAGGCACGACGTACATGTTCGATGCCGACAAATCGATATGGATTCGGGTGATTTCACTGTTTCACGTGTTCCTGCCCTTCGTGATCGTCTGGTTCGTGCGCCGGGTCGGTTACGAGGAGAGGGCAATTGCCTGGCAAGTACTGTTCCTGTGGATCATTCTCCCGATCAGTTACGTTGTCGGCGGACCCGAAGAGAATCTCAACTGGACCTACGGATTCGGCAGCGAGCCGCAGACCTGGCTTCCGGAACCGATGTATGTCGGGTTCCTGATGATCTTCTTTCCGGTCTGCATATTCCTGCCGACCCACATCCTGCTTAAGCGCTTGTTTCCGTTATGAAGCCCTGTTGGTAGCAACGCACTCTGACTATACTGGCGCTGCCGCACGGGGTGGCCAGGGGAACATATGAGTTTTTTTTCCGAGCTGAGACGGCGCAACGTGATCCGGGTCGCGGCAGCCTATGCGGTGATAGCCTGGCTGCTGGCGCAGGTTGCCGACGTCGGCCTCGATGCCTTTGATGCGCCTGCCTGGGTTCTCAAGACCGTCTTCCTGCTGCTCGCACTCGGGTTCCCACTGGCACTGTTCTTTGCATGGGCATTCGAGATGACGCCCGAGGGCGTCAAGCGGGAAAAGGATGTGGATCGTTCCGCGTCGATTACGGACCAGACGGGCCAGCGTCTGAACCGGTTCATTATCGGGACGCTGGTCGTTGCGGTCGGTTTCCTGCTGGTCGACAAGTTCGTGTTGCAAGACACCGCGGCGCCGGCAGACCATGCG
>Ga0210130_1000026_pt1 | contig 21303 bp, 19 predicted proteins | sample White_ThreeSqC_D_2_FD_185591 | JGI IMG/M metagenome (GOLD analysis project Ga0210130, IMG submission 185591) | Wetland microbial communities from the San Francisco Bay, California, USA, that impact long-term carbon sequestration -... | ecosystem: Environmental > Aquatic > Marine > Wetlands ...
AGCCGATCCATGTAACCGATGCTCTGGTTGTACGGCTTGCTCTCGACCAGTTTCTCCGTCGCCCGATGCAACAAGCCGATATGCGGGTCAGCTTTCTGGATAACCTCGCCTTCGATCTCGAGGACCAGGCGCAGCACGCCGTGCGCAGCAGGATGCTGCGGCCCGAAGTTCATCGTATAACTATGGATTTCAGCCATCGACCGGATCCTTGAGATCGGCTGAATAGCGGTTGTCGTCGCGGATCACGCGCGGCACCAGGGTGCGCGGTTCTATGCTGACCGGCTTGTACACAACGCGCCCCTGCTCTGCGTCGTAGCTGACTTCGACATTGCCGATCAGCGGAAAGTCCTTGCGGAACGGGTGGCCGATAAAGCCGTAATCGGTCAGGATGCGGCGCAGGTCCGGGTGACCTTCGAAGAGTATGCCGTAGAGGTCGAACGCCTCGCGTTCGAACCAGTTCGCACCGTTCCAGATATCGACGACCGACTTGATGATCGGCGGGTTACTGCTGCCGGTGAAGACTCGCAGACGCAGGCGAAAATTGTGCTGCAGCGACAACAGGTGATAAACGACGGCGAAACGGCGCGCATCGAACTCATCGGATTCATCGAGGATAACGGGTTCGCGTTCCACGCCACGACTGAACCCCGAGTCGGTGGCGTCGCTGGTGGTCCATTCGTCGCTGCCATAGCCGAGGTAATCGACTCCGCAGACATCCATCAGCATCTCGAAGCCGAAGTCCGCCTCGTTGCGCAAAGCCGTAGCGATATCGTGCAGGTTATCTTTGTCGAGTTCGTAGGTCAGTTCGCCACAGGATGACGGCACCCGGCGCATCTGGTCGCCGAAACGCTCATCAATCCGAGCCGCCAATGTCTCGTAACGTTCGCTCATCGTCTGCGTCTTTACCTGGCAATCGTGCTCGTGCGGCGAATCTTGTGCTGCAGCTGGATCAGACCATAGATCAGTGCTTCGGCCGTGGGCGGGCAGCCGGGGACATAGACGTCGACCGGCACAATACGGTCACAGCCCCGCACCACCGAATAGGAATAGTGGTAATAGCCACCGCCATTGGCGCAGGAGCCCATCGATACCACCCAGCGCGGTTCCGGCATCTGGTCATAGACCTTGCGCAGGGGAGCGGCCATCTTGTTGGTCAGGGTGCCCGCAACGATCATGCAGTCGGACTGGCGCGGGCTGGGACGAAATATGATACCGAAGCGGTCGAGGTCGTAGCGCGCGGCACCGGCCTGCATCATCTCGACGGCGCAGCAGGCCAGCCCGAAGGTCATCGGCCACAGGGAACCCGTGCGCGCCCAGTTGAGTACCGTATCCACGCCGGTTACGACAAAGCCTTTCTTTTGCAGACTCCCGCCCGCATCAGCGGCGTCAGCTTGTGCGGCGACAGTGGGTTCCGCTAGTCCCATTCCAGCGCCCCCTTCTTCCACTCATAGATGAAACCTACGACAAGGATGGCGAGGAACAGTGCCATCGACAGCAAGCCGAATGTCCCGACCGCATCGAGCGAAACGGCCCAGGGAAACAGGAACGCAATCTCGAGGTCGAAGATGATGAACAGGATGGCGACGAGGTAGTAGCGCACGTCGAATTTCATGCGCGAGTCATCGAACGCTTCGAAACCGCACTCGTAGGGTGACAGTTTTTCCTCGTCTTTCTGGCCGTTACCGATCAGGAATCCCAACGCCAGCAGCAGCAGACCGATCCCGGTAGCAATACCCAGGAAGATCAGAATGGGGAGGTATTCTTGTAGCATTATCGCCTGTTTGTCCCGCGTCTCTGGACGCGCCTCAATCAGCGCGCGATTGTATCAGTGTCGCGACGCCGGAATACACCCCAATCTCGGGATGGCGCATGCCCCGGGGCCCGATTTACCCGCGTTGATTGTGAAACCGGCCCGTTACAAACAAGGTTGCAACGGGCCGGCAAGTCATACTTGGTGCTCTGGGCGAGACTCGAACTCGCACGGCTCGCGCCACTGCCCCCTCAAGACAGCGTGTCTACCAATTCCACCACCAGAGCGATTGTCGCGCTATTTTACTCTTGCTCGCCTCCGGATTCCTCTATGGCGGGCAATTCGGCCTCTTCCTCAGTGGACTCCAGCGCCGGCATGTCCGAATCCTCGGTTTCTGCACTGTTTTCGGGCAGCGTTTCGACCTGCGTTTCTTCTATCGGCGCGTTTTCAAGAAGACTGGCAGGGGCCGTCGAGGTCTGGCTGCTGAGATATGCCAGCGTCAGGCTGCTGACGAAGAACAGCGTTGCGCAGACCGCTGTGGCCCGCGAAAAGAAGCTGCTCGAACCACGCGCACCGAAAACAGTGCCGGATGCGCCGGCGCCGAACGCGGCGCCCGCATCTGCGCCCTTACCGCGCTGCAACAGCACCAGCACGATGATCAGCAGCGCGATGAGCGTATGCGCAATCAGAACCGCTTTTTGAATAGTTTCCATTGTCTTATCAACCTGTTTTGTTTGCCCGGGACGCCGCTTCGGCGATTGCCAGGAAATCCTTCGCTTTGAGTGACGCGCCGCCGATCAGGCCGCCGTCGATGTCCTGCATGGCCAGCAGGCCGGCGGCATTTTCACCTTTCATGCTACCGCCGTACAGAATTTGTATGCCGGCCGCCACCTCGGCATCCGCACGCGCCAGACGCTCACGTATATGGCGGTGCACGTCCTGGGCCTGTTCGGGCGATGCGGTCTTGCCGGTACCGATCGCCCAGACCGGCTCATACGCAATCACGGCCGAAGCCAGTGCCGCAATGCCAACGAGCCCGAGGACCGCGTCCAGCTGCTCGTCGATGACCCGCTCGGTCGTACCGGCTTCGCGCTCTGCCAGCGTCTCGCCGACGCATAATATCGGCAACAGACCGGCCGCCTGGGCAGCCGCGAACTTCTCTGCGACCCGGCCGCTGGACTCCCCGTATAACGCGCGGCGCTCAGAATGGCCGACGATCACGTACTCGCAACCGACGTCCCGCAGCATGCCCGCTGCAACCTCGCCGGTATAGGCGCCCGCCTCGTGCTCGGAGACGTTCTGCGCGCCAAGCCTGACGGCGGATCCTGCTACACCGGCCGCGACCGATGCCAGGTACGGAAACGGCGGGCAAACCAGCAGGCTGAAGCCATCGCCTTCAGGTACGCCGGCAACAATGCCCGCCACCAGCTCGGCGTTGGCCGCGCTGCTGCCGTTCATTTTCCAGTTTCCAGCGACCAGGATATCGCGCATTCGGGACATTCCAGAGGGCTCAAGGGCGCGCAAGGATACCGGGGCTAACCCGGCAAATCAACGTGCAGTTCACCGCGTCAAGCCGCCGCCGCGGCGACGACCGAGGCCAGTCGTTCCGCGAGCGCAACGACCTGATCGTGATCCTCTCCCTCGACCATCACGCGGATGACCGGTTCGGTACCGGAGGCCCGCAGCACAACCCGGCCCGTCTGCGCCAGCTCGTCCTCGACCAGAGACACCGCGTTCTGGATTTCGGCGGACTGACCCGGGTCGATGCGCCGATCGAGGCGCACATTCACCATCGTCTGCGGGAACTTCGCCATACCTGCCGCCAGCGCCGACAACGGCTTGCCGGTCTGTTTCATGATTGCCAGCACCTGCAACGCACAGATCAGGCCGTCGCCGGTCGTCGTCTTATCCAGCACGATCATGTGGCCGGAGGTCTCCCCGCCGATGATGCCGCCTGATTCCTTCAGTGCTTCGAGCACATAACGGTCGCCGACACTGGCTCGCCGGAATTCGATATCCCGTGCCAACAGTGCCTTTTCCAGGCCAAGGTTGCTCATGACCGTCCCGACGACCGGCCCACGCAACGTACCCTGGTCCTGGCGCGCCGTGGCCAGGATAAACAGCAGCTGATCGCCATCGACCAGTACGCCGTTTTCATCGACCATCAGTACGCGATCACCGTCGCCATCGAGTGCAAAGCCTGCATGCGCGCCCACTGCCGGCACTGTCACCTGCAACAAGCCAGGTTCCGTGGACCCGCAGCCGGCGTTGATGTTTTTGCCGTTCGGGGAGCAGCCAATCGGGATGACCTCGGCGCCAAGATTGGCGAGAGCCCGCGGTCCCACCTTGTAGCCGGCACCGTTCGCACCATCGAAAACGATCTTCATGCCTTCGAGATCAACGCCCTCCGGCATGCTGGCTGAACAAAAGTCCTGGTACCTTACGCGAGCAGTATCAATGCGCTTGGCCTTGCCGAGTGACTGGGATTCCAGCGTGATCGCCGGGTTCCTGAGCTGTTCCTCGATTTGCCTCTCCACGTCGTCACTCAGTTTCGAGCCGGAAGCGTCAAAAAACTTGATGCCGTTATCGAAGAACGCATTGTGTGAAGCACTGATTACCACGCCGAGATCGGCATTGAATTCCTGGGTCAGGCGCGCAATGCCGGGGGTAGGCAGCGGCCCGAGCAGCAGTACATCCGCGCCCGCGGCGACGAAACCCGCTTCCAGCGCGGATTCAAACATGTAGCCCGAGAGGCGCGTGTCCTTGCCGATCACGACCGTACCACCAGTCGGCACCAGCACCTGCGCGGCTGCACTCGCCAGGCGCATCGCAAAATCCGCCGTCATCGGATCGTTTCCGACCGTGCCACGAACGCCATCCGTACCGAAATACTGCTTGCTCATTGTCTTCCGCCCGTTTCCATTACAGCCTGGGTCACTCGCAGCGCATCCACCGTGGCCGCCACATCGTGTGCCCGAATTATGCCAGCTCCCTGCAGTACCGCGACGACCGCCGCAGCAACGCTGGCCGGCATGCGCTCATCGACATCGCGCCGCGTCAGTTCGCCGAGCGTCGACTTGCGCGATACGCCAACGAGCAAGGGCCGGCCGCGTACCGCCAATTGTCCCAGATTGGCCAGCAACTGGATATTGTGCTCGTGAGTTTTACCGAAGCCGAAACCGGGATCGACGATGAGCAGTTCTTCGCGAATCCCGGCTGCAATGCAGGCATCGATACGTGCATCGAGAAACGCCGCGACCTCGGCGACGACATCATCGTATTGTGGCGCTTCCTGCATGTTCCGTGGCTGGCCGCGCATGTGCATGATGCAGACCGGCACCTGCAGGTCGGCAACTGCAGCAAGCGCGCCATCTTCCTGCAGGGCCCGGACATCGTTGATCATCGAAGCACCGGCGGCGACTGCTGCGCGCATGACGTCCGGCTTGCTGGTATCGACCGATACAGCGACATCCGAGACACCACGGATCGCCTCGATAACCGGTATCACGCGGTCCAGTTCCTGCTGGAGGCTGACGACGGCAGCACCGGGGCGCGTCGATTCACCGCCCACATCGACGATAGCCGCGCCGTCGTCGACCATCGTCATGGCCTGGCGCAGCGCGATATTGGTATTGTCGTAGCGGCCGCCGTCAGAAAACGAATCCGGCGTCACGTTGAGAATGCCCATTACGGCCGGCGCCGGGATGCGCAGCGAACCCAGGGTCAGCATCGTTGGCGCGCCGGTGTCGCTAGTGTTCGCTGGCCGGCCCGCCAATCTTGCCGGTCGCATCCCCGGATTCGGCCTTGGCGGAGCCGTCATCCGACCCCTTGCGATCGATCGTGTCGTCCCAGTCGGCCGGGGGTCGCGGCTCGCGGCCTTCCATGATGTCCTTTATCTGCTCGATATCGATCGTCTCGTACTTGACGAGTGCCTTCGCCATGACATGCAGCTTGTCCACGTTTTCCTGGAGCAGGGTCCGTGCGCGCTCGTAATTGGAATCGATGATGCGCCGCACTTCTTCGTCGATGGCATGCGCCGTATCGTCGGACACCTGCTTGTGCTGGGTCACGGAACGGCCGAGAAACACCTCGCCGTCGTCTTCGCTGTAGGTCAACGGCCCAAGACGCTCAGAGAGCCCCCACTTGGTCACCATGTTGCGCGCGATCTCGGTGGCACGTTCGATATCGTTGGACGCGCCGGTCGTCACGCCGGAGGCACCGTTGATCATTTCCTCGGCGATGCGCCCGCCGAACAGGCTTGAAATACTGCTCTCGAGGCGCTGCCGGGACATGCTGTAGCGGTCCTCCTCAGGCAGATACATCGTTACGCCCAGCGCCCGCCCGCGTGGAATGATCGTGACTTTGTAGACCGGGTCATGTTCCGGCACCAGGTAGCCGACAATCGCGTGTCCGGCTTCGTGGTACGCGGTATTGAGCTTTTCTTCCTCGCTCATGACCATCGAGCGCCGTTCCGCGCCCATCATGATCTTGTCCTTGGCCTTCTCGAACTCGTCCATACTGACGACACGTTTGTTGGCCCGTGCGGCAAACAGGGCCGCCTCATTCACGAGATTGGCGAGATCGGCGCCGGAGAACCCCGGTGTGCCACGCGCGATAAAACTCGGGTTTACGTCGTCCGACAACGGCACCTTGCGCATGTGGACCTTGAGAATCAGCTCGCGGCCACGCACGTCCGGCAATGGCACGACGACCTGGCGATCAAAACGGCCGGGACGCAGCAAGGCCGGATCGAGAACATCAGGACGGTTTGTTGCTGCGATGACAATAATGCCCTCGCTGCCCTCGAAACCGTCCATCTCCACCAGCATCTGGTTCAGCGTCTGTTCGCGCTCGTCGTGCCCGCCGCCGAGGCCGGCACCACGATGGCGGCCGACGGCATCGAGCTCATCGATAAAGATGATGCACGGCGCCTGCTTCTTGGCCTGGTCAAACATGTCACGTACGCGCGATGCGCCGACGCCGACGAACATCTCGACGAAGTCGGAACCGGAAATAGTGAAAAACGGCACCTTGGCCTCACCGGCGATCGCCTTCGCCAGCAGCGTCTTGCCGGTACCCGGAGGGCCGACCATCAGTACGCCCTTCGGAATCTTGCCGCCGAGTCGCTGAAATTTGCTTGGATCCTTGAGGAACTCGACGATCTCGGCAACCTCGGCCTTGGCCTCGTCGACGCCGGCAACGTCGGCGAACGTGATGCCGACCTGGTCCTCCCCAAGCAGCCGCGCCTTGCTCTTGCCGAACGACATCGCCCCGCGGCCGCCGCCACCCCCCTGCATCTGGCGCATAAAGTAAATCCAGACGCCGATCAACAGCAGGATCGGGAACGAACTGATGAGCAACTGGCCGATCAGGTTAGGCGATTTCGGCTCGGCGGCGGTAAAACGCACGCCGTTCTTGTCGAGCAGACCAATCAGCGTGTTGTTGTCGGTCTCGGGGCTGATCGTGTAGTTCTGCAGCGGTTCGCTCTTGCCGTAGCGAATCTTCTGGCCATCAATCACGGCGATCTGGACCTGGCCGGAACGCACCTGCGTCAGGAACTCCGAGTAGTCCTTCTTGGCAGGCTGTCCCGGAGACACACCTGACAAGCCCTGAACCACCGACAGGAGGACCACGATGATCACGATAAATACGAGTATATTTTTGGTTAAATCATTCACATTCGGATTCCGCGCAGAGGGAGCGCACTGGCCTGAAACAGGCCGTTAAAGTCACAAAATCGACCCTACTACAATTGATAGTTTCTCGCTACCAAGTACACCTCACGGCTACCAGGTCTCGAGGCCTTCGGTTTAATGACCTTCACGCGCTCGAAAGAGTTCCGGGCAGCCCGGACGAACTCGTCGATTCCTTCGCCCTGGAATACCTTGCAAACAAAGTCGCCATGCGGCTTCAGCAAGCGGCGTGCGGCATCCAGCGCCAATTCGACCAAGTACATCGAGCGCGGCTGGTCCACCACCCGCGTTCCGGTGATATTGGGTGCCATATCGCTGATTACAAGGTCGGCGCCGCCCTCGCCGACCGCCTGGAGCAGTTGCTCAAATACGGCCTCGTCCTGGAAGTCGCCCTCAATGAACTCGACCGCAGGCAAGGGGTCCATTTCCAACAGGTCCACGGCGACGATGCGCACCCGTTCCTTCAGCCTCGCGGACACATACTGGCTCCAGCCGCCCGGCGCGGCTCCAAGGTCGACACAGACCATGTCGGGCTTCAACAGTTTCTCTTTCTGGTCAATTTGCTCGAGCTTGTAGACGGCGCGCGAGCGCCAGCCCTCGCGACGCGCCTGCTGTACGTAGGGGTCGCGTTCCTGGCGGTCACGCCAGCTGCCCCCGGATCGGCGTGGCTTACTCATTGCAACTTCTCACTTCGCGAGATTTCTGTTCACGTGCGCTGCTACACTCTGCAGCATGACCCTCAACGAACGCCAGAAAAAGCACCTGCGTGGTCTCGGCCATGCACTAAAGCCGCTCATCCTGGTCGGTGAAGCCGGTCTCAGCGAGTCGTTGCTGGCCGAGTTCGAAGCCACACTCGACCATCATGAACTGATCAAGGTTCGAATCCGGGCCGAAGACCGCGCGCAGCGCGATGCGATGTTCGCCAGACTCTGCGACGAGAGCAATGCAACCATGGTGCAGCGAATCGGTAACGTCGCGCTGCTATACCGACCCAACCTCAAGAAGAAACCCGACAAGCGCATCCGTCTTCCGGCGGCCTGACGCAGGTCGTCTACTCGTAGCGAACCTCGAGCACCTCGTAGGTCTTCTCCCCGTCCGGCGCGTTGAATTCGACGACGTCGCCCTCGTTCTTGCCGATCAACGCACGGGCAATTGGTGATGTGAACGACAACAGGCCGGATTTTATGTCAGCCTCGTCCTCACCGACGATCTTGTAGGTAATTTCCTTGTCGGCGCCCTCGTCGAACAACTTGACTGTCGAGCCGAAAATGATTTTGCCGCGCGCGTCAATCGCTGTGACGTCGATAACCTGGACGTGCGACAGCTTGCCTTCGATCTCCTTGATTCGAGCTTCTATGAAGCCCTGCTGGTCTTTTGCCGCGTGATACTCGGCATTCTCCTTCAGGTCGCCATGGGCACGCGCTTCGGCAATGGCGCGAATGACCGCTGGCCGCTCCGTGCCTTTGAGCCGCTTCAGTTCGTCCTGCAGCAGTTCAAAGCCGCGTAATGTCATCGGCACTTTGCTCATGCCACTACCTCGTTGTGTAAGTCCTGCAAGCGATTGACTTCGCCGTCGTCAAGGTGATCGATCGCCTTACAGGTGGCAACCGCGGCCTCGAGTGTTGTGTAGTATGTTACCGCCCGGCGGACAGCTTCGGCACGAATCGACTCCGATTCGATGATCGCCTGCTTGCCCTCGGTCGTATTCACTATCAGGTCGATTTCGCCGTTCTTGATCATATCGACGATATGCGGACGGCCTTCGCGAACCTTGTTGGCGCGTCGGCATGATACACCAGCCCTGGCCAGATGCTGCGCCGTACCGTGTGTCGCGACGATATCGAAGCCCATACCCGTCAGGATCCTGGCCAGCTCGACGGCGCCATTCTTGTCGCGCTCGCGCACACTCAACAACGCCGCGCCCTGACGCGGCAGCTTGACCCCGGAGGCGAACTGAGCCTTCGCATAGGCCTCACCGAAGGTCCTGCCGACCCCCATGACTTCGCCGGTCGACTTCATCTCCGGCCCGAGGATCGGATCACTTCCCGGGAACTTGATAAACGGAAAGACGGCCTCCTTCACCGAAAAATACTCCGGTATCCGCTGGTTGACGAAGCCCTGTTCGGCGAGCGATTCACCAACCATGACCTTGGCAGCAATTTTGGCCAATGGGACGCCGATGGCCTTGGAGACGAACGGCGCGGTGCGCGAGGCGCGCGGATTGACTTCGAGCAGATAGACGACGTTGCCCTGGATAGCAAACTGGGTGTTCATCAGCCCGATTACGTTCAACCCTTTGGCGAGCCTGATGACCTGTTCCTCCATGATTGCCAGTATTTCCGGGGTCAGGCTGAATGGCGGCAGCGAACAGCCGGAGTCACCCGAGTGCACGCCGGCCTGTTCAATGTGCTCCATGACGCCACCAATCAACACGCGTTCGCCGTCGCAGATACAATCGACATCAACCTCGGTCGCCAGGTCCAGGAAACGATCCAGCAGCACCGGACTCTTGTTGGAAACGTGGATTGCCGCATCCATGTAAGCGCCGAGGTCCTCGTCATTGTGGACGATTTCCATCGCACGCCCGCCGAGCACATACGACGGCCGTACGACCAGCGGGTAACCGACGCTGCCGGCCCGCGTCAGTGCTTCCTCCCGGCTCCGTGCCGTGCAATTCGGCGGCTGTTTCAGGCCCAGTTTCCCGATCAACTCCTGGAAGCGCTCGCGATCTTCCGCCAGATCAATCGAGTCCGGCGAAGTGCCGATGATAGGCGCGCCGGCCGCCTCGAGATCGCGTGCCAGTTTCAGTGGTGTCTGGCCACCGAACTGTACGATGACCCCCTTGGGCTTTTCCTTGTCGATGATTTCCATGACGTCTTCGAACGTCAGGGATTCGAAATACAGGCGATCCGACGTGTCGTAGTCGGTGGACACGGTCTCCGGATTGCAATTCACCATGATCGTCTCGTAGCCCGCGTCCTTCAGCGCCAGTGACGCATGGACACAGCAGTAGTCGAACTCGATGCCCTGCCCGATGCGGTTCGGCCCCCCACCGAGGATCATGATCTTTTGCCTGTCAGTCGGTTGTGCTTCGCATTCCTCTTCGTAGGTCGAGTACATGTACGCCGTCGTCGTTGCGAATTCCGCGGCGCAGGTATCGACGCGCTTGTAAACCGGACGGACGCCGAGTTTCAGGCGCAGCTGTCGGACCTGTTTTTCCTTGACGTTGAGCACCGTCGCGATGCGGGCATCGGAAAAGCCCTTGCGCTTGATCGCACGCATATACGCTGCGTCGAATCCGGACAGCACGCGATCGCGCATCGCAATCTCGGTATTCACCAGGTCCGCGATCTGCACGATGAACCACGGGTCGATGCCGGTTACCCGCGCCACATCCTGGTAGGAGTAGCCGTGCCGCAATGCGTCTGCAACGAACAGGATACGATTCGGCCCGGGGATACGCAGTTCGTGCCGCAGGCGGTCGCGATCGACATCCGTCGCGATCGGCCCACAGATTTCCTCGAGGCCGCTGATGCCTGTCTCCAGGCCGCGCAGGGCCTTCTGCAGCGATTCCTGGAAATTGCGGCCGATCGCCATGACCTCGCCGACAGACTTCATCTGCGTCGACAACCGGTCCGATGCGCCCGGGAATTTTTCGAACGTGAAGCGCGGAATTTTCGTCACCACGTAGTCAATCGTCGGTTCGAAGGACGCTGGTGTCGCACCGCCGGTGATGTCGTTCTGCAACTCATCCAGAGTGAACCCAACGGCAAGCTTCGCCGCAATTTTCGCAATCGGGAAACCGGTCGCCTTGGAGGCCAGCGCCGATGACCGCGACACGCGAGGATTCATTTCGATGATCAGAACGCGACCGTCTTCAGGGTTGATCGCAAACTGTACGTTCGACCCACCGGTCTCGACACCAATCTTGCGAAGCACGTCAATCGAGGCATCCCGAAGACGCTGGTATTCCTTGTCCGTCAGGGTTTGCGCCGGCGCCACCGTGATCGAATCGCCGGTATGCACGCCCATCGGATCGAAGTTCTCGATCGAGCACACGATGATGCAGTTGTCGTTGCGGTCGCGAACGACCTCCATTTCAAACTCTTTCCAGCCGATCACCGATTCCTCGAGCAGGACTTCGGTCGTCGGTGACATTTCCAGGCCGTGCGCAACGATGCTTTCGAATTCCTCGCGGTTATACGCAATACCGCCACCGGTGCCGCCCAGCGTAAAGGACGGCCGGATGATCGTTGGAAAACCGATCGCCGCCTGCTTCTCCAGCGCTTCGTCGAGCGAATGCGCGATCTCCGCACGCGGCGACTCCAGGCCGATCTCGGCCATTGCCTTCCTGAAGAGGTCGCGATCTTCGGCCATGTCGATTGCTTCCCGCGAGGCGGCAATCAGCTCTACCTTGTACTTTTCGAGTACGCCCTCGCGCGCCAGGTCGAGGGCGCAATTCAGGCCGGTCTGGCCACCCATCGTCGGCAACAATGCATCGGGTCTTTCCCTGGCGATAATTCGCTCAACCGTTGACCAGTGAATTGGTTCGATATAGGTCGCGTCGGCCATTTCCGGATCCGTCATGATCGTCGCCGGATTGGAATTGACGAGAATCACGCGAAATCCCTCTTCGCGAAGCGCCTTGCAGGCCTGTGCTCCCGAATAATCGAACTCGCAGGCCTGGCCGATCACGATCGGCCCGGCCCCGATGATCAGGATGCTTTTTATATCAGTGCGTTTGGGCATGGTGCGTGCTTATGCGAATACTCGTCACGAGATCATGGCCTTCAGGCCGCGCCGTTTCTGGTTATCCATGTGCTGGATGAATTGCTCGAACAGCGGCAGGAGGTCGTGTGGGCCCGGGCTTGCCTCGGGGTGTCCCTGGAAGCTGAACGCAGGCTTGTCTGTAAACGCGATCCCCTGCAAGGTCCCGTCGAACAGCGAACGATGTGTCGGCCTGACATTATCCGGGAGTGTGTCCTCGTCTACTGCGAAGCCATGATTCTGGCTGGTGATCATGACCTTGCCGCTGTCGAGATCCTGCACCGGGTGGTTTGCACCGTGGTGACCGAACTTCATCTTCCCGGTCCTGGCGCCGGCGGCCAGCGCGAGTAGCTGGTGACCGAGGCAGATACCGAAAACCGGCAATCCCTTGTCGAGGAAAACCTTGATCGCTTCAATCGCGTACTTGCATGGCTCCGGATCGCCAGGCCCGTTCGACAGGAAAATGCCGTTCGGCGCGAGCGCCAGGACCTTCTCGGCGCTGGTGGTCGCCGGCACGACGGTCATGCGGCAATCGAGGTCCGACAAAAGTCTCAGGATGTTGCGCTTGATGCCAAAATCGTAAGCCACCACGTGGTATGGAGCGACCCGCCGGCTCATGATTCTTGGCTGGCGACCGAAGGTCGTGCCATAGCACCACTGGTACGCGCTGTCGGTCGTGACGAATTTCGCAAGGTCCATGCCCGCAATGCCCGGGAATTTTCGGGCGTGTTGAACGGCTGTGTCGACGGCCGCGGCCCCGGTCATGATGCAGCCAGACTGCGCGCCCTTCTCGCGAATGATGCGCGTCAGGCGACGCGTGTCGATATCTGCAATCGCCACGGTGTCCGCCTGCTTCAGGAAGTCGCGCAGCGAGCGATCCGAACGCCAGCTGCTCGTCAGCATCGTGCTGTCACGGATTACCAGGCCCGACGCATGGATCTTCGATGATTCCATGTCTTCACTGTTGGTCCCGGTATTGCCAATGTGGGGATAAGTCAGGGTGACGATTTGCCGGCAATAGGACGGATCCGTCAGGATCTCCTGGTAGCCCGTCATGGCCGTATTGAAAACTACTTCGCCGATTGTCTGCCCATCAGCACCGACCGAAGTACCATGAAAGATGGTGCCATCTTGTAGTGCAAGTATCGCAGGCGTGCTCAAAACGACCCTCTATCGAAAGACCCAGACCAGACCACGTGGAGCAGCGCGTCGGCCGTATCTTCCATACGGGTCGTCACAACTTGTGCAGGTTGCAGATGCACAAAAGCGGAAGGACTTGGCCTTCCGCTTGCGACTTCGCTGACCGCCCAGCGATCCGGCGTAGTTTACTGAAGGCGGACGTTGTTCGCCAGACTCAATTACGAATTTTTTTTCGCGCCAATTCTGCCTGCTGAGTCAGTGCGCAAACAAAACGTCGGCCATCCGGTAGTAACCGGGGGACTGGTCGACGATCCAGCGAGCCGCGCGCAATGCACCGTCTGCAAACACCTGGCGCGTCGTGACGCTGTGGGAAAAGGTCAGTCTCTCGGTGTCTGAAGACATGACAACGTCGTGATCGCCGGGTACTTCACCGCGCCGTTCGACCTGGAACGTGACATTGCCAGTGCCCTCTTCGCCGCGCGCCGCCGCCACCGCGGCAGCCAGTTTCAGAGCCGTACCTGACGGCGCATCCTGCTTGTGCACATGGTGAACTTCGCTGATCTCGACTCGAAATCCCGGACCCAGCTTCGCTGCGGCTTCCCGCACCGAGCGCTCCAGCACCGCGATGCCGAGGCTCATATTCCGGTCATAGAGGACCGGGATCCGCTCGGCCGCGCGTTTCATTGCAGCTACCTGTTCAGTGTCGAGACCGCTGACGCCGCAGACGAGCGGTGTGCCTGATGCAACCGCCGCGCGCAGCACTTGTGCCGTGGCCGACGGCAAGCTGAAGTCAACCAGCACGTCAGCCGCAGCGACCAGCGCATCCAGGTCACTGCCACGATGCCAGGTTCCCGCATTTTCGAGGTCGGCACATTGCTCGATGCCCGCTGCGATCGCGGTCCCCATGCGGCCGGCGCCGGCTATCGCGATCCGTATCACTGGCTGATGCGTTCGAAAAAGCGTTTCACGGTATCGAGCCAGCCGTCCGCCCGCGGGTTGTGCTGGTCACCGCCGGCACGCAGCGATGCATCGAATTTCTCCAGCAGATCCTTCTGCTCTGCCGTCAGGTGGACCGGCGTTTCGACCGAGACCTGCGCGAATAGATCACCGACGCGGGCGTCTCGAACTGTCGTCACGCCCTTGCTACGCAGGCGAAAAACCTTGCCTGACTGCGTCCCGGGCGGAATTTTCAGGGAGACGTGGCCGTTCAGTGTCGGCAACTCGACCTCGCCACCAAGCGCGGCGGTCGCGAAGCTCACCGGCACCTCGCAGGAAAGATTGGCGCCGTCACGCTCGAAGATACGATGCGGCTCCACGCGAATCTCAACGTACAGATCGCCCGGCGGGCCGCCATTGCGTCCCGCCTCGCCTTCGCCGGACAAACGGATACGATCACCGTCATCCACGCCGCCAGGCACTTTCACCGACAGCGTCCGGGTCTTGCGCACCCGTCCCCTGCCGTGACAGTCGTCGCACGGGTCGGAAATCGTGGTTCCGGCGCCCTTGCATGCCGGACAGGTTTGCTGGATCGAAAAGAAGCCTTGCTGCATCCGGACCTGGCCGACACCGCCGCAGGTCGAGCACTTGACCGGCTCGCTGCCCTTGCGCGCGCCGCTGCCATTGCAGGTATCGCAGGTCACCTGCGTCGGCACGTCGATGCTGACCTTGTCGCCGGCAACCGCCGTCTCGAGATCCAGCCTCAGTTCGTAGCCGAGATCGGCACCACGAAAGACCTGGGGCCCGCCGCCACGCCGCCCACCACCGAAAATATCGCCGAATACGTCGCCGAAAATATCACCGAAGCCTTCGGCGCTGAATCCGCCGCCACCGCGGCCCGCACGCAGTCCGTCGTGGCCGAACTGATCATACAACGAGCGTTTTTCCGGATCCTTGAGCGTCGCGTAGGCCTCCTTGACCTCCTTGAAGCGCCCGTCGGCGTCGCCGTCATCCTTGTTGCGATCCGGGTGGTGTTTCATCGCCAGGCGACGATACGCCTTCTTGATCTCATCGGCGGTGGCCGATTTCGAGACACCCAGAACCTCGTAGTAGTCGCGTTTTGCCATGATCACCTGCAACCGGGCGCCCCGAAAGGCGCCCGATCAAAGTCCGTTCAGGTTCAGCCTAGGCTGACTTGGACTTGTCATCCTTGTCGACTTCCTCAAACTCGGCGTCGACCACTCCATCGTCAGCTGCGCCGCCGGCGCTACCGTCTCCGGCCCCATTGCCGGCTGCATCACCAGCCTGCTCAGCATACAGCTTCTGCGCCAACGAACCAGACGCTTCACCCAAGGCGTTCATCTTGGCTTCGATCTTGTCCTTGTCGTCGCTCTCCAGCGCCTTCTTCAGATCGCTCACGGCGTTCTCGACAGCCATGCGCTCTTCAGCGGTCGCCTTCTCGCCGAGATCCCTGAGGGTCTTCTCCGAGGCATGAATCAGGCCGTCCGCCTGGTTACGCGTGTCCACCAGCTCGCGGAACTTGCGATCCTCTTCGGCATGGCTTTCGGCATCGGAAACCATCTTCTCGATTTCGTCGTCCGACAGGCCGCTGGACGCCTTGATGACGATGTTCTGGCTCTTGCCGGTCGCCTTGTCCTTGGCGGACACGTTCAGGATGCCGTTCGCGTCGATATCGAAGGTCACCTCGATTTGCGGCAGACCGCGCGGTGCCGGTGGGATGTCCGCAAGATCGAATCGGCCGAGTGACTTGTTGTCTACTGCCCGCTCGCGCTCACCCTGCAGCACATGAATGGTCACGGCAGTCTGGTTGTCGTCGGCGGTGGAGAAAACCTGTTCCGCCTTCTCGGGAATCGTCGTGTTCTTCGGTATCAGCTTGGTCATGACGCCACCAAGCGTCTCGATACCCAGTGACAACGGCGTAACGTCGAGCAGCAGCACGTCCTTGACGTCGCCCGCAAGTACACCGCCCTGGATCGCCGCGCCGAGCGCTACGGCTTCGTCGGGATTGACGTCGCGCCGCGGTTCCTTGCCGAAGAAGTTCTGCACCTCTTCCTGCACTTTCGGCATGCGTGTCTGGCCGCCGACGAGGATGACGTCGTCGATCTCGTTGACCTTCAGACCTGCGTCAGCCAATGCAATCTTGCACGGGCCGATCGTCTTGGTGATCAGTTCCTCGACCAGCGACTCGAGCTTGGCACGTGTCAGCTTGATACTCAGGTGCTTCGGACCGCTTGCATCCGCCGTAATGTACGGCAGGTTGACTTCAGTCTGCTGCTGCGAGCTCAACTCGATCTTGGCCTTTTCAGCAGCCTCTTTGAGGCGCTGCATGGCCAGGGGGTCCTTGGTGATATCCACACCGCTCTCACGCTCGAACTCGGACGCGAGGTAATCGATGACGCGCATATCGAAGTCTTCGCCACCGAGGAAGGTGTCGCCGTTGGTCGCCAGTACTTCGAACTGGTGTTCGCCGTCGACTTCGGCGATCTCGATGATCGATACGTCGAACGTGCCGCCGCCGAGGTCGAATACCGCGATCTTGGCATCGCCGCGTTTCTTGTCCATGCCATATGCCAGCGCCGCGGCCGTCGGCTCATTGATAATGCGCTTGACCTCGAGGCCGGCAATCTTGCCGGCGTCCTTCGTCGCCTGGCGCTGCGAGTCATTGAAATAGGCGGGCACGGTGACGACGGCTTCCTTGACCTCTTCCCCGAGGTAGTCTTCGGCCGTCTTTTTCATCTTCATCAGTACACGCGCCGAAATCTCGGGCGGCGCCATCTTCTTGCCACCGGTCTCGACCCATGCGTCACCGTTGTCGGCCTTGACGATCTTGTAGGACACCATGTCCATGTCGCGCTGCACGACATCGTCTTCGAAACGACGCCCGATCAGCCGCTTGACGGCATACATCGTATTGGCCGGATTGGTGACGGCCTGCCGCTTGGCAGACTGGCCGACCAGCACCTGGTCGTCCTTGGTGAATGCGACGATCGACGGCGTGGTGCGATCGCCTTCGCTGTTTTCGATGACCTTCGGCTTACCGCCTTCCATCACTGCGACGCAGGAGTTGGTGGTTCCGAGGTCAATGCCGATGACTTTGCCCATGATTCTCTTGCTCCAAATTCGGTTGGAATATCTGTTGTTGGCTGATAAGTGGGGCCAGCACCCTATGTTTCAAGCGATTCCGCGCATTTTTTGTGCGCCTTTGCCCTACCCGGCCGCGACGATCACCCGGGCCGGCCGTAGCAGGCGCCCATTCAGCGAATAGCCCTTTTGCACGACGTTGACCACGGACCCGGGCTCCACTGTGTCTGAGGGCTGCATGCTGATCGCTTCATGGAATTCCGGGTCGAATGGCTCGCCTGCCGGATCGACTTCCTCTATGCCGAAACGCTCCAGGGTTGACGTCAGCAATTTCAACGTGGCCATACTGCCTTCGAGCAGGCTCGCGGCGCTGGCCTGGTCCCCGGCATCGAGGCCCAGTTCGAGGCTGTCCTTGACGGCGAGCAGTTCCCGGCCGAACTGTTCCAGGGCAAACTTGTGCGCCTTCTCAACGTCGCGCGAGGCCCGCTTGCGAACATTCTCGACTTCCGCGGCGGCGCGCAGGTAACGATCCCAGTTCTCGTCAGCCTTCGCCTGCAGTGCTGCGAGCGCGTCCTCGGGATTCGAATCCCCGGCTGCCGACATATCCGTCGAATTCTTACTGTCGGTGGCCGCATCCGCGGTTGCCTCGTCGATCTGCGCTTCGGGGCGATCTGCGCTCATGCATTTGCTCCAGTCTGATGCCGTGACCGCCAATGCAGCGGCCTATCCCTCGATGTGGAACGCAGTGTGGGGACCTGTCCGGAAATATCAAGCGTTGCCGCCGATTTTTTCGCTCAATCGTTGTGACTGAGTGCTGACTCGAGGATCTTGGCCGTGATATCGACGATCGGCACGACGCGATCGTAGGCCATGCGGGTCGGGCCGATGACGCCGAGCACGCCAATCGTGTCGTCGTCGACGTGGTATGGCGCCGTGACCACACTACAACCATCGAAAATGCGGTGTCCCGACTCTTCCCCGATAAAGATACGTACGCCATCGGCATTGATACTCCGATCGAGCAGGTCGAGTATCTGGCGCTTGCGTGCAAATGCATCGAACAGGCGGCGCAGCGTCTCGATGTCCGACAACTCGGCGAAATCCATGAGCCTGGCTTCGCCGGCGAGCACATACTCCTCACTGCTGCTCGTGGCATTGTCCATTGCAGCGTGAGCGACAGATACGATGTCGCGCATGGTCTGGTTCATCGAATCGCGGGTCTTGTCGAGATCTTTCAGCAGTCGCTCCCGGACCGTGTGCAGGTCGGTGCCGCCGTAATTCTCGTTGATATAATTTTGAGCCTGCTGTAACTCGGAGGCGCTGTAATCGCGCGACGTTTGCAGGATGCGGTTTTGCACCTCGGTATCGTTGATGACCAGGATCGCGAGAATTCGATTCTCGGACAAAGGCAGGAACTCGATTTGACGTAATGTGATGCGCGGCGTGCGCGGTACCGTGACGACGCCGGCCATCCGTGTGAATTCGGACAGCATGCTGGAGACCGTGTTGACGAGCGCGTTGGGATTACTGCTCTCGCCCTTGATCATTTCGCGTAAGCGACGGATATCGCGTTCCCCGGGCTTCCGGTAGCGCACCAGTGTATCGACGAAAAGCCGGTAACCTTTCGGCGTCGGGATGCGCCCCGCCGACGTGTGGGGTGCGGATACGAGGCCCAGGTCCTCGAGGTCAGACATGACGTTGCGGATGGTCGCGGGGCTCAGGTCGAGCCCGGAATCCTTCGAGAGTGTTCGTGACCCGACCGGCTGGCCATCACGGATATAGCGCTGAATCAGGACCCGCAGCAGATGCTGTCCACGATCATTTGGGAGTGGTGTATCCGCTTCTGCTGACATTCGCTAGAAATCAGGAAAAAATCCAGCCTGCTCGCCGTGTTAGGGTACGTCGGGACAAGCTAGCAACGGCTTGGCGGCCGGTCAAGGGTTTGCCACAATCCACAGATGAGCGCGCAATTTAACAACATCGCCATTATCGGCAGGCACGACGACGTGCGCGTCGCCGAAGCCGTGCATGAGCTTGCGACGCATCTCGCCGCGAAAGGCGTGCACCTGCTTGCGGCAGACAGCCTGCAACAGGACATTCCGGTATCGCGCATGCCCGAAGCGGAGCTGTGCGCTGCCGCCGACCTCGTGATCGCCGTCGGCGGCGACGGCACCATGCTGTACGCAAGCCGGCTGGCGCGGGATTGCGGCACGCCGATCCTCGGAATCAACCGCGGGCGGCTCGGCTTCCTGGCGGACGTGACGCCTGATGAAATGTTGGCCAGCGTGGACCAGGTACTGGCCGGAAAGTATGCAAAGGACACGCGGCTGCTGCTCAAAGCCTCCCTCGTCAGCAAGTCGGGGCGCGAAAAAGTCGCCTTCGCCCTGAATGATGTCGTGCTGCAGCGGCGCGGCACCGGGCGCATGGTCGACTTTGCGACCTACGTTGGCGGCCAGTACGTCAACACCCATTCCGGCGACGGGCTGATCGTTGCGACGCCGACCGGCTCGACTGCATATTCACTGAGCTGCGGTGGTCCGATCATCGAACCGCAACTGAATGCGGTCGTCATTGTCCCGGTTTGCCCGCACACGTTGACCGATCGGCCGATTGTCGTGCCGTCCGCCGCACCGATCGAGGTAACGCTGCTCGAACGCGACGACACCAAGGCCGAAATCACCGTCGACGGTTTCTCGATGGGCAGTATCCGTCCCACCGACCGGCTGATTATTTCGGCGTACGACAAACGGGTCACACTGATTCACCCGCCCGACTACGATTTTTACGGCATCCTGCGCTCCAAGCTGTTCTGGGGCCGCGACAATCGCCGGCGCGACGCGCGTGAGGGCTGAGTGCGGGACACGATGACATGTTGATGAATTTGCAAGTGCGGGATTTCGCGATCATCGACCGGATCGACATCGAATTTGATCCCGGCATGACCGTGCTGACCGGCGAGACCGGCGCCGGCAAATCCATTCTCGTCGATGCGCTCGGGCTCGTGCTTGGCGAACGTGGATCCGCACAACTGGTGCGCGACGGCGCCCGGCGCGCAGAATTTGCCGCCGAGTTCGATGTTGCCGAACTCGCGACCGTGCGTGCATGGCTCGAGGAGCAGTCGCTGGACCTCGACGACGAGTGCATCCTGCGCCGAGTCATCGGTACTGACGGCCGTTCGCGTGCGTTCATCAACGGTAATGCTGTTCCAATCGGCCAGCTGAAAAGCCTTGGCGAGCTGCTACTGGACATTCATGGACAGCATTTTCACCAGTCGCTGAGCAGGCGGGCGATCCAGCGCGACATCCTCGATCACTTCGGCGGCCTGCTCGACCTGCGTGCGGAGGTGGCGGCAAGTTTCACAAGCTGGCAGGCGATCGCCGAGCATTTGCGAGCCCTCCGGGAGGCAGAGTCCGACCGCGCATCCCGTCTCGACCTGCTCGGCTTCCAGCTGCAGGAGCTCGACGCGCTGGCTGTCGGGTCAGGTGAGGTGGCGGAACTCGCCGCGGAGCGGCAGAAACTCAAGCATGGCAGCCGCCTTGCTGAAGGTGTGGGCATCGCGCTCGAGTGCCTGTACGACAGCGATGCCGCGAACGCCAACGGTCTCGTCGCAGAAGCCGTTCACGCCACCGAAAAACTGGTGCAGTACGACGCGACCCTTGAACCGGTGCTGGAGATGCTCAATTCGGCGAGTATCCAGGTCAGCGAGGCAGCCGATTCACTGCGCCGCTACAGCGAATCGATCGACATGGATCCGCAGCGCCGCGACCGGGTGGAGGAACGCCTCGACGCGATACAGGCCGTCGCCCGCAAACATCGCGCCACGGCCGAAGAGTTGCCCGATCTGCACGACAGACTCCGCAACGAGTACGAAGACTTAAGCCATGCGGAAGAACGTGGCAGGCAGCTGGACGAACA
>Ga0210130_1000028_pt1 | contig 20777 bp, 19 predicted proteins | sample White_ThreeSqC_D_2_FD_185591 | JGI IMG/M metagenome (GOLD analysis project Ga0210130, IMG submission 185591) | Wetland microbial communities from the San Francisco Bay, California, USA, that impact long-term carbon sequestration -... | ecosystem: Environmental > Aquatic > Marine > Wetlands ...
CCGCCGCAGAGCTCGATCAGCTCGCTCGCGTAATGTTCCCGGTTGACTGTGTACAGGGGCCTGGCCGAGACCTGGAAAAAGACATTGATGGGCGGCTTCCCGGCATACGTTTGCCGTAATGAATCGAGCGCTGCATCGAACGCCGCAGCGACCTCGCGCGCTGCGTCCTCGCGTCCGCTCAGTGCACCCACCTTGAGGATCGCGGCACTGACATCGGCGAGCCCGCGCGTGCGGACCGGCTCCACGCGGTAACCGTGCTGCCGCAACTCATCGACGGTGCGCGCGGGTGTACCGCTTTCCCAGACCAGCAAGAGGTCCGGTGACAGCAACTCGAGTTGCTCCAGGTCGACCGAGAACGCGTCACCGACCTCGGGCAGATCCAGCACGGCTCGCGGGTAGTCCGACCACGCACTGACGCCGACCAGCTGGTCCCCGGCGCCTATCGCGAAAACGATTTCCGCAAGGTTCGGTGCCAGCGTGACGATGCGTTGATGGACGTCAGATTCGGGCGGCGTATCCGCGGGTCGCGAACATGCGCTCAGTAAAACCAGCAGGCACGCAAACGAGCGCGCCCGGGTCACTGTGTGAAGCCATACAACGTCATCGCGGAGATAATGACCGCCCAGATGAGTAGCAGGCGGAACACCAGGTGATTGGCTGCCGTCGCACCACGCACACCGCGTTCGGTAATTGTTTCGTCCGGCTTGTCCTGCAGTGCCAGTGCCGCAACGCCAACCCGTGCCAGCAGGTTCTCGCTACGTTCCGAGCCGGTCGCATCGCGATCTTCGGTCGGCGCCCGCAGCGCGGTGAGTGCTTCGTCGAAATGTCCCGCCGTCGCGTAGCCGATCGCCGTCAGCCGCGCCGGGATCCACGCCAGCCAGCCGTGCAGCAGGACCGCGGCTTTGAGTACGCGGCCCGCTGTGCTGTCCGAACTGTCGGAACGACCGGCGTTGAATACGGCCCGCCGCCGGATCATGTCCGTTACCCGGTAAGCCCAGGCTGCGAGCGGGCCCAGCACTACGAACCAGAAAACGACGGCAAACAGGCGATTGTTTGCCTGCACGCAAACCGCCGCTTCGACGGCAGCTATACGGGCTCGTGGGTCCTCCGGAACATCGCCTTCGATGATCGCCTTGGCGGCACGCTGAATGTCTTCGTCGTTCTCCGCTTCCAGCGCCGCGCAATAGCCGTCGACCTCTTCACCGATATCGTGGGGCCCGAGCGAAAAGAACAGGACGACGACAGCGAGCAGCAGGTAGGTGAAACCGGCCAGCGTGTCCCCCAGGCTGAAAATGATGGCAAACACCGGCAGCACCAGCACGATCGCCAGCAGCACCACCGGGATAATGGCCGGCCAGTTCTCGAGCTTCTCCGCCTGGCGGAACCCGGCATCGATAATGCGATCCATCCAGCGCATGCGTCGCCAGTGGAACAGCTGGGTTGCAAGCCGTTCGATGACCAGTCCGATAAGCAGGGCAATCAGGTTCATGATGTCGTCGTTCCTGGCAAGTCCGGGTTGTGGATCACGTAGGTCCACCAAGCCCATCATACAAGCGGAGCCAGTCGAAAGCAGGACCCGGATCGGTCTTGCGGCCGGGCGCAATGTCACTGTGTGCCGCTACTTCGCGCGCGGACAGGCCCGGGTAGGCGGCAAACAGGGCCCGCAACACGGCCTGCAGCACCGGGTACTGGCGCTCGTCGTACGGCGTTTCGTCCTCGCCCTCGAGTTCAATGCCGATCGAGAAATCGTTACACCGGGTGCGCCCACGAAAGCAGGATTCCCCTGCGTGCCATGCCCGCTCGGTGAAGGGCACGTATTGCGTGACAGCGCCATCGCGCCTGATGAGCAGGTGCGCTGACACTTCGATACCCCTGATTCCGGTGAAGTACGGGTGCGCATCGAAATCGAGTTCATTACGGAACAACGCCTCGATTTCAGGGCCGCCGAATTGACCTGGCGGCAGGCTGATGCCGTGCAGCACGATCATGGACGGCTCCAGGCCCGGCGGTCGCGCGTCGCGGTTGGGGCTCGCACAAAAACGCGCCGGCGACAGCCTTCCGGTGTCTCGATCGACAGTAAATTCCTGCGGCAAGGTCAACTCAGTTCGGGCATGATTTCGAAACCATGAAGACGAGGCTATTTGTTTCCGCCCCATTGATCAACGGCGCCGAGATCGAACTCGACGGCGACCAGGCGCGCTACCTCGGCCGGGTGTTGCGCGCCCGTACCGGCGACGAGCTGCGCATCTTCAACGGCGAGGGTGCCGAGTGGGATGCCAGCATCGAGCGCATGAGCAAGAGTACCGTGACCTTGCGGGTTGCAGGCCGGCACGAGGTCGCAACCGAGTCACCCCTGAAGATCCACCTGGTACAGGGCATCTCGCGTGGCGACCGGATGGATTTTGTCGTACAGAAGGCGACCGAGCTCGGCGTCAAGCGCATCACACCGGTATTCACGGAATACGGGGTCGTCAAGCTGGACGCGGTGCGTGCCGCAAAGCGCCAGGAGCACTGGCAAGGCGTGGCGGCCAGCGCGTGCGAGCAAAGCGGGCGCGTGCGTTTACCGCTGGTGGATACGCCAGTGCATCTGAATACCTGGTTCGGCATGCGCCCCGTGGAAACCGACGCTCAATACATCCTTGCACCCGGTGCAGACACGCCACTGACTGCGCTGCCGGCGCCGGAGACCAAGGCCTGCATCCTGGTCGGGCCGGAAGGCGGCTTCAGCGAGACGGAATACGAGAATGCGCGGGTCGTCGGTTTCCGGGCCGTGTCGCTCGGCCCCCGCGTGATGCGGACGGAGACGGCGGCGGTCGCCGCGCTGGCCGTCCTGCAAACGCTGTGGGGTGACCTGCGCTGATCAGGGCGTCAGCGATTCCTGCGCCAACAGCGTTTCGAGTTTTTCGAGGTCCGGGATCAGCGGGTATTCGTTAATCATGCGCACGCGACACAACACCGGGGCATTGTCCGGCCAGCCGTCGGTCGACTCGAGCTTCAGGACATCCTTGTTGACGCGCACCAGCTGCGGAAACCCCTGCGTCAGGATGCCGAAGTAACCGGACTTGAGTTGTCCGGTGATTGCGTAAAACACAACGATTCGCGTCCTGCCGGTCGCGATCGGAATCTCCTTGCCCAGTGTTCCTTCGAACGCGACGACCGGCAATGTGCGCCCGTTCCAGTTGACGTTGCCCAGCGTCCACCCGGTTGCCCCACCTTTCTGCTGACTTTGCGAGTAACGCACGACCTCGGCGACGCACGCTCGCGGCACGATCAGGCGGTCCTCGGCAAGCGGTACCAGCAGACTGTAGAGTTCCTCGGTTTCCGCGTTCACGGCAGTTCAATCCCCTTCTCTTCGAGTTGGCGGCGAATGGCATCGAGCAACTGCGAGTCCTGGTAGGGCTTGCCAAGGTAGTCGTTGACACCGAGTTCGATGGCACGCGCGCGATGTTTGTCGCCGACGCGGGACGTGATCATGATGATCGGCACATCCGATACCCGGTCATCGTTACGCACGTGCGACGCGAATTCATAGCCGTCCATGCGCGGCATTTCGATATCGAGCAGGATGACGTCGGGCTTGTGATCCTGCATGACGGCGATGGCGTCGAGCCCGTCTTTCGCGGTCTCTACCCGCAGGCCCGCGCGCTGCAGGAAGCGTTCCGTCACGCGCCGGACCGTGATCGAATCATCGACAACGAGCGCCAGTGGCCGCTGGTCGCTGGGTGTCGGCGCTGCTTTCCTGAGTTCGACAACCGGCGCACCGGTACGCACGAGCGCATTGATATCGAGAATCAGGACGATGCGGCCGTCGCCGAGGATCGTCGCGCCGGAGATGCCCCGGATACTCGCAAGCTGCGGGCCCAGGGCCTTGACGACGATTTCACGGCTGGCCAGCATTTCGTCTACCAGCAACGCAGCCGAGTACTCGCCGGCGCGCACGAGAATGACCGGCACCGACGTGTCATCCTCCGGCAGTTTCGCCGCCTGCCCGCCGAGATACATGCCGAGGTGGCGGAATTTGTAAGTCTGTTCGCCGTACTCGAAACTCGGTTCACTCTGGCTCAACAGGTTTTCGAGTTCACCACGCGGAATGCGCGCAACACCTTCGACGGTCGGCAGCGGCAGCGCGTAGATCTCTTCGCCGGTGCGCACTATCAGCGCCTGCGTGATCGCCAGCGTAAACGGCAAGCGCACGGTAAAGTTGGTCCCCTGTCCGGTGACCGACGAAATGCGCAGGCTGCCCCCCAGTTTCTTGACCTCGTTGGCTACGACATCCATGCCGACACCGCGTCCGGCAGACTGCGTCACGGCGCTCGCGGTCGAAAACCCGGGCTTCAGGATCAATTCCATGATCTCTTCGTCACTGACCTTGCTTTCCGGCTTCAACAGGTCGTTTTCGTAGGCCTTGCGGCGGATTGCATCGACGCTGAGCCCGGCACCGTCGTCGGCGACATCGATGACCATTTCGGCGCCTTCACGGTGCAGCCGAATCGTAATGCGCCCAACCGCCGGTTTGCCCGCCGCCTGGCGTTCACTGGCATTTTCGATGCCGTGAACGACGGCGTTACGCAACATATGTTCGAACGGCGGCAGCATCTTCTCGAGAACCTGGCGATCGAGTTCGCCGGACGCGCCTTCCACGGCGAGTTCAGCGCGCTTGCCCACTTCCTCGGCCGCCTGCCGCACCAGCCTCGTCAGGCGCGGTACGTGCCGTTCGAACGGCACCATACGCGTGCGCATCAGGCCGTCCTGCAGTTCTGCTGTCACCCGTGACTGTTGTACCAGCAGGCTCTCGGCCTCGCTGGTTACGGACTGCAGCAGGTCTTTCAGGCTGCCGAGGTCATTGGCCGACTCCGCGAGCGCCCGTGACAGCTGCTGGATATTGGAATAGCGATCGAGCTCCAGCGGATCGAAGTCGCGCGCCACGAGCGTGTCCTGGTGGCCGTGCATGATCTGCGCTTCGGTTTCGATCTCGAGCTTGCGCAGCTGCTCGCGCAGACGTGCGATGGTCTGTTCGAGTTCGTCGACGTGAAATTCGAAGGAACTCACCTGCTGGTTCAGGCGTGAGTGATAAATGCTGATTTCGCCGGCAGCGTTGAGCAGGTCCTCGAGCAAATCGGCGTCGACCCGCGCGAATTCCTGGCGTTGGTCTGCACGGGCTGCGCGCATATCGGCAGCTGTTTTCGCTTTCGCAGCCGGCGGCCGCGATGTGACGACGGGCGGCGGTTGCGCCGGCGGTTCCGCCGGCGCTTTCGCTGGTGGCTCCGGCGCTGCCGGTGGCGGCGCCTCCTGTGCCGGCGCCTGTGGCGCTGCCGGAGGTGGTGCCGGCGGTGGCGGTGGTTCGCGTTCCGGTTTCGCCCCGGTATCCACCGCCGCTCCCGCCGCTTTGTCGGTAACGATCTCCGCCAGCTCGTCAGCCAGCGGCGAATCGATTATGACCATGCTGACCGTGTCGTCCGGCTCGATCGTGAACTCGGACGATGGCGCTTCCTCGACATCGGCAGGCATCTCGAGAACTGCCTCGTCGGCAACCTCAAAACCGGCATTGGCGTGCTGGATCCGCTGCTCGAGTTCGCCGGCCGAACGCACCGGTTTGCCGGCAATGACCTGGTCGCGCATCCGGTGCAGCTCGTCGATGCTGCGTTGCATCAGGTCCTCGACAGCCGGCGTCGCCTTGACCCGGCCCTCGTCGACCGACTTCAACAGCGTTTCTATTTCGTGGCTCAGGTTACCCATCGCCCTGATACCGGCCATGCGCGCCCCGCCCTTCAACGTGTGCAGGTGGCGTTTGAGTTCGTCCATTGGCTGGGCGGTCCGTTCCTTGACCCAGGTCGCCAGCGCTTTGTCAGCAGCTTCCAGCAGTTCCGCAGACTCTTCGGTAAAGATGGCGGCGATTTCGGCGTCGTAATCCGCCTCGAAATCCTCCTCTTCCGCTACCTCGGCGGGTGCGGTCGGCGCCACCGGCGGTGTCGGTGCCGGTTCCGGCTCGGGCGCCGTTTCACGGTCGTCGCGGGCCGGTGCCTGTACGGCGTTGGTGAGCTTCGTGATGTGCTCGATCAACGCCGTGTAATCGGCGCGATTTCGCTCCGGGTTATTGATGTCCCCGACGATGGTTGCAAGCGCGCGGGCGGCCGCCTTCAGCGCGTCGAGCCCGGAGGCCTGGAAACCGACCTTGTGGTCATAGACGCGACGCACAAAGCGATTGAGCGCCGCGGCGACGGAAACACCGCGCTGCACATTGGCCATGTTCGCGCTGCCGTGCAGTGTGTGGCAGGCACGATGCAGTTTTTCAGTGACGTCGAACGGCGGGCTGTGACCCTCGCAGGCCGCAAGATAATCGGTAATGACCTTGAGGTGCCCGGCGGTCTCTTTCGAAAAAATATCGTACAGCACCGGATCCATTTCCAGCGCGTGTTCTTCTTCGGCGGCTTTTGCTGCGGCCGGGCGGGCCGGCGTCAGGACCGCGGCATTGGGATCGCCTTCTGCAAAGGCATTGGCTCGCGCGATCAACAGGCTGATGTCGGACTGCGGCTCCGCCCCCACTTCCAGCTGCTCGACGAGTTCGGGCACCGCTGCTGCCGCCCGCATGACAAAGTCGACCATCGGCGGCGTGCGCACCAGCGTCCGGTTGATCAGGCGGTTCAACAGGTTCTCGACGGCCCAGCAGTATTCGCCAATGCGCTCCGCGCCGACCATGCGACCGCTGCCCTTGAGCGTGTGGAACGAGCGCCGCACGGTGATCAGCAGCTCCATGTCGTCCGGCGAATCCACCCATGCCGGCAAGTGGCGCTTGATCGAGGCGATCTCTTCCTTGGCTTCTTCTATGAAGAGTTCGAGCAGCTCGGGATCCATGTGCTCCGCGTCGGGAGCGACAACCGGCAACGGCATGACCTCGGTTGCCTGCATCTGCCGGAGGTCGGGCGCGTCCGCGCCTTCCTCGAGCGCTTCCGCCGCGTGTGCTTCCAGTTCTGCGACCGACATGCGCTGCGTGTGTGTCAGCGACGCGGCCTCGGTCGCCGGTTGTTCACGCAGGCGTTGCTCCACATCGCGTAGTACCGCGAGGCACGCCTCGGCATTGTCGAGCATGTACCAGGGCTCGCTGCGACCGGCCTTTACCGTTTCCATGTAGTACTCGATGCTGACGATGGCATCGGCGAGACGATCGGTCTCCTTCTGCGTCAGTTGCGCGGGCCCGCCGCCGTTGAGCATGGCGGTCACCAGGCTGCCAATCCGATCGACGACTTCCATCGCCCGCGGCTTGTTCAACATCTGCAAACCGGCGCGGATGCCGTGCACCAGTGACGGGACGCTGTCCAGTCCCTGCGACGGCGCCTGCGCCGCAACGCTCTGGCTGATGGTTTCCTTGATGCGCGCAAGATTGATGATGCACTCGCGCATGACAGACTCGGCGACCTTGCGGAATTCCTCGTCGTCTTCGTTCTTCGCCGCCGCACCCGGATCCTTGTCCTGCGGCATCGTCAGCCGCAGCAGCTGCTGGTCGAGTCGGTCTTCCACCCGTAGCAATGTCGATGCGATATCGAGAATGATCTGGTCGTTGGCCACGCCGCCACGCTCGACCACTGATTTCAGCCTGTCGATTTCGCCGTCGATGTCGCCGCGCAACTCGCCGAGCCCGAGAACACCAAGCGTGTCGCTGATTTTCTTCAGCAGTTCGAGCTGCGGCACCAGTTCTGACGACTTGTTGAGCCCGGTGCGAACGAAGATATCCAGCACGTCCTTGACGCGCGCCAGGTCCTCGCGAATCGCCGAGCCGACCGTCTCCATGAGTTTCGCACTGGGCGCCGACAGCGCATCGCGCGCGGCTTCGACCTGCTCGTCGCCGGGCAACAGTTCCGAAAGATTGAATGCCCTGCGGATTTCCCCGATACGCTCGCCGGCACTGGTCGAGCGGGCAACGTAATACAACAGGTTGTTCAACAGGTCATCGACAGGATGATGGTCATACGCTTCGAGACCTTCATCGATCACGTACTTCATCTGCCGGTCGGCCTGCCCGAGCAGGCGCTTCACCGCGATCGAGGTTTCCAGCCCGCCGTTTTGCAGCGACTCGAGTACACCGCCGACGACCCACCACAACTGGTACATATCGTCGCGGGTCGCCGAGTTTTCCAGCGCCGCCGCGACTTTCGCAAGTGCGTCCAGGTGACGGCCGCTGTCGCCACCCTTGATCCAGCCGAGCAAAGCGAGCTGGAACTTCGGTCGCAAGCGCTTCGCGACGATAACCGGGTCTTCTCCACTGCCCGTGCGTCGCGCCGCCTTGTCCTTGGACCGGGTTGGCGACAGGTTCAGCAGTAGCAGCGTGCCTTCCGAAAGCAGGGGTTCACCGCGTGCCGCGCGCAGGTCATTGAGCATCGGCAGCAGCACCAGCGCGATGTCGCGCCCACCGCCAAGCAGCCGCTCGATGTAGACCGGCAACTGCACCATCGAACGGGTCAGCGCGTCGAGTCCGTCTTCACGTCCCTTGCCGGAGCGAATCGGCGCCAGGTACTTGCACGTCAGCTCCATCTCTTCGACCAGCAGTGCCGCACCGTAAGTCTCGCTGATGCGAAGCGCGCCGCCGGCCTGGTGCAACAACTCGCCGGCGCGGGTCAGTGCGGCTGTACCGCCACGCCCGTCGACGCAGTCCTCGAGAGCGAGATGCGCATTCCGGATCGTCTCCATGAGCTCGGCACTGATGATAGACAACGCATTGACGTCGCCCTGCGCGTCAGCGGCGCTGCCCAGCTCATGCATGCCCGTGTTAGCCGTCATGTCGTCGTCCGTGTCCCTTGCGCACTCCCGGCGTCTACCCGGCCTGGCCCGCCTTCACCTGTGGTTTGGCTGGCGCCGGTTTCGCAGCCGGCCTGGCGCCGGTGCGCGTCAGCGCACTCGTCTGCATCATGTCCGCCGGCAGGGCAAACCCTTCGACCGTCTTGCGCAGCTGGGTCGCCAGTTCCGACAGTTTGGAAATCGAAGCCGCGGTCGCAGTCGTTGCCTTGCCGGTCTGGTCGCCGATTTCGCGCAGGCGCGTCGTGCGCCGCGTCACGTCGGCCGCGGACCCGGCCTGCTGGCGGGCTGAACTCGAAATGTTCTGTACAAGGCTCGCAATCTGGTTGGAAACCTGCTCGATTTCGTCGAGCGCCGCGCCCGCATTCTCCGCCAGCAGCGCGCCGCCGACTACGTCAGTGGTACTACGCTCCATCGAGATCACGGCCTCGTTGGTATCTGCCTGGATCGTACGAACCAGCACCTCGATCTGCTTGGTCGCATTGGTCGAGCGCTCGGCCAGGCGCTGTACTTCGTCAGCGACGACGGCGAAACCTCGCCCGGCTTCGCCGGCCATTGACGCCTGGATCGACGCGTTCAATGCAAGAATGTTGGTCTGCTCCGCGATGTCGTTGATCAGTTCGACGATGTTGCCGATTTCCTGCGAGCTTTCACCGAGCCGCTTGATGCGTTTCGACGTGTCCTGGATGGTCTCACGAATCGTGTTCATGCCATCGATCGTGCGCCGTACTGCCTCGCCGCCCTTGTGGGCGACTTCGACCGAGTGGCGGGCGACGTCCGAGGAACGCTCGGCATTGCCCGACACTTCTTCGATGGACGCCGCCATCGATACGATGGACTCGGTCGCGGCGTTGATTTCCCTGGCCTGGTTGTCGGCAGCGCGCGCAAGGTGTGCCGCCGTATTCTCGGTCTGCTTGGTTGCCGCATCCACCATGAGCGCCGTTTCATTCACTGTTGCGACCAGCTTGCGCAGTTCTTCAATCGCAAAATTGAACGAATCCGCAATCGTCCCTGTGATGTCTTCGGTGACCGTGGCCTCGACGGTCAGGTCGCCGTCGGCCAGGCTGCCCATCTCGTCGAGCAGGCGCAGGATGGCCTGCTGATTACGTTCGTTCTGCTCGGCATGGTCGCGTGCCGACTGCTCGAACACGGCGCTCTTCGAATGCAGCCACATCAGGACCAGTAACAACAACAAGGCAACGCCGGAAGCCCCGATCGGAATCCAGGGATTCGACAGGAAGCCCGGTACCGCGCTGCCGGCGGTCGAGTCGAACGCCGAGTCCAGCAGCTGATTTGCGCTTGCAACGAGCTCTGCCTGCGTCGCGGCGAGGCCACTAATCTGGGCGGCGCTTGCGCCAAGCAGGTTCGACTGCTCCTCGAGGCTCAGCAGGGCGCCCATTATCGGCACCAGCGCTACCTCCCGGCCAGCATCATCGAGTTGCCGCACGTCCAGTGTGGACGGCTCGCCAGCCAGGGCGTTGGCAACTTCCCGCAGGAAGGCGACATCGCCTGCAATGCTTTCCGCTGCCGCTACCGGCTCGTTCGGCAACGACGATGCCACCTGCTGGATGCGCACGGTCCGCTGCTGGAATTCGAGCATGATGCCGGCAGAGCCAGCGCGATCAAGCAATTCGTCAGTCAACCCGAGGATCGTCGCCGCGTCCTCATCAATTTGCGTTGCCGCCGCCAGCACGGCTTCGACGTCTCCACGCTTCGCCAGTATTGCCGCCGCCCGGGATTCGAGTTGCTGCCAGTCCGACGAACGGCCTGGTGCACCACCGCGACGCATTGACGCGACCTGCTTGATGCTGTTATCCAGTCGCTGGAAAGCCCCGGCGTCGCCGCGTAACGCAGCGGCCCCCTGCGCCGGTATTGCCTGCGACAACGCTGCAAGTTGCGGCGCGTTCGAACCGCCATCGCTGCCTTTGAGGTAGACGAGCGCCGCTGCGATGATCAGGCACAGCGCGATCAACCCGGTGACAATTCTGAATGAAGACGCGTTGTCAATTTTGTTGGCCATAATTCCGGACCTTTATTCCGCAGCAGCCTGCAGAAACATGTTGCTCTCGACCAAGTCGAATAAATTAAATACGGGCCAGGACTCATCGTTTCGCCTGTACACCCCGTCCAGGAAACGATCGCAGCGCACAATCGTCTCCACCGTCTCGTTCGTAAATTCGTGATCCATGAACCGCCGGAACCCGAGTACCTCGTCGACGACCAGCCCCGCTGGCACTTCGCGATGATTAACCGAGATAACCCGCGTCGTCCGCCGCAGCGTGGTGCGGCCGCTGCCCAGCAGCAACTTGACATCGACCAGTGGCAGCAGGTGGCCACGCAGATTTGCAATTCCCAGCAACCAGCGATTGGCGCCCGGCACACGAGTCATGGCATCGGGCAGCATCAGCACTTCACGGACCTGCTCACGACTGGCCACGAATTGTTCTTCACCGATACGGAATCCCACCCCGACCCACTCGGCGATGTTGGCACCGGCTGCCTGGCCCGCATGCGCGACGCGACTGCGGCGCTCTATCTCCTGGAGTAACGCAAACGGTTGCTCGACGAGAGAGGCAAGATCGGGCGCTTCAATCATTCAGGCAGCCATGACCGATTTGATTTTGCTCACAAGGTCCTTGTCTGCGACCGGCTTGACGAGGTACTCGACGGCGCCCTGCCGCATGCCCCAGATCTTGTCGGTTTCCTGGTCCTTGCTGGTAATCATGATGACCGGTATCGACGAGGTCATCGGGTCTTTCGTCAACCGTCGTGTCGCCTGGAAGCCATTCATGCCGGGCATGACGACATCCATCAGGATGCAATCCGGCCGCGCTGTGCGCGCCTGCCGCAGGCCTTCCTCGCCGCTGTCAGCCACCAGCGTCTCGAAGCCGGCTTTTTCCAGCATGCTCTGGAACAGGTGCAGCTCTGTCGGTGAATCATCGATGATCAAGACAACAGCCATGCAGAGATTCCTCAGTTGATCTGGTTGGAAATGGCGCCAAGCAGTTCGTCCTTGGTGAACGGCTTGGTGAGGTACTGCTCGGAACCGACGATGCGGCCACGAGCCCGATCGAACAGGCCGTCCTTGCTGGACAACATGATGACCGGTGTGTCCCTGAACACCTTGTTGTGCTTGATCAGCGAACAGGTTTCATAGCCATCGAGGCGCGGCATCATGATGTCGACAAAAATCAGGTCCGGCTGGTGATCGGCTATTTTCGACAGCGCGTCGAAACCATCGATCGCCGTGAATACCTGGCAACCTTCCTTGGACAACAAGGTCTCGGCGGTCCGGCGTATCGTTTTGCTGTCATCTACGACAAGAATCTTGAGTCCGCTCAAAGAGCGGGTAGCATTACTGGACACCGAATTTCCCCACGTTGAAAACCGACTTTTACCATATTGACATAAGTCCCGCTACGACGCCTGCCACGAACCGCAAAATCGTCCGAAATCCGATGCTTACGCGAGAATTCGCGGTATAGTTGGCCGCCTCCCGACAATTGCCCGAAAGATACGCGAACGATGGCGACGAAACCTCTCAAGATTGGCATCGTGATGGACCCGATCGGGTCGATCACGCCGAAGAAAGACAGCTCCCTTGCAATGTTGCTCGAAGCCGAGCGACGCAAAGCCGCGATTTACTATTTCGAGCAAAAAGATCTCAGGCTGCTGTCGGGCGAGGCGCTCGGCCATGCAAAACACCTGCACGTCCGGGACGACAACGACGACTGGTACGAATTCGGCGACGCGGAAGAGATCGCACTTGGCAATCTCGATGTGATCCTGATGCGCAAGGACCCGCCGTTCGACATGGAATACGTCTACACGACCTATATTCTCGACCGGGCGAAACTGGCCGGCGCACTCGTTGTCAACGCACCCCAGGCGCTGCGCGACATGAATGAGAAGGCATACACGGCGTGGTTTCCGGACTGCACGCCGCTGACCCTGATCACCCGATCGATGGCCGGCATGAAGGCGTTCCTGGCCGAACATCGCCAGATCGTCGTCAAGCCGCTCGACGGCATGGGCGGCCGTTCGATCTTTGTCGTCCGGCAGGGCGACAACAATGCCAACGTCATTTTCGAGACCCTGACCAACTACGGCAGGGTATTCGCGATGGCCCAGGTCTACATTCCCGAAATTACCGATGGCGACAAGCGCATCCTGCTCATCGACGGCGAGCCCGTGCCCCACGCGCTGGCGCGCGTGCCGACCGGTGACGACAATCGTGGCAACCTGGTGGCGGGCGCCGTCGCCAGGGGACAGGAATTGTCGGCCCGTGACCGCGACATCTGCGCCAGGGTGGGGCCGGTGCTACGGGACGCCGGCGTCCTGTTCGCCGGGATCGATGTCATCGGCGACTACCTGACCGAGGTCAATGTCACGAGCCCGACCGGTATTCGCGAGCTCGATCGGCAGTTTTCGATCAATATCGCCGGACTGATGTTCGACGCCATCGAGAAAAAGCTCGGCTGAGAGCCAGGTCCTTGTTTCCCTGAATAAAATGGCGGAATATTCGCGCGCATATGGCGAATCCTGCCCCGCATACAGACCCTCTGGATGAACTCCGGCTCCTGGCCCCGGTCGTGCCCGACCGCCTGCCGGCGATGCTGTTCCTGGCTGCCCTCGTGCACGGCATCCTGATTATCGGCGTGACCTTCAACGCGCAACTGACGAACCCGTTCGCCGATGCAATTTCGCTCGAAGTGACGATCGTGGCCGATCCCGACCAGCAAATCGATCGGCCCGATGAAGCCGCGTACCTTGCCCAGGCGAGCCAGCAGGGCGGCGGCAACACGACGGACCAGGTGCGCCCGGCGGCACCGCTGCAGAGCGCGATGCCGGTGGACAACCAGGGGCGCGAGGACGGCACCGCGATAGACGATGCGACGGCGCACGAACGTTCGGCGGACGATGTCCTGACTTCGCGGGACGAAAGCGACCGACAGGCCGTGATCGACCCCCGCAGCGAGCCACAGCCGGAAGACAGTATTGCTGTCGCGATGGAAGCCGGCAGAGACGTGACGCTGCCGCTGCCCCAGGAAGAGCAGGCAACATTGCTGATTCATGACGATGAACCGCGGCAGCTCATTATCAGTGCCGATACCCGGGAATCAGTCGTTGCCGCCTATCTCGATAACTGGAAACGCCGCATCGAGGCGGTGGGCGACGCTTACCTGCCGGAACTTGGCGATCTCAAGGGCATCACCGGCAGCCCGACACTGATGGTCAGCATTGCCGCTTCGGGCGACCTCGAAGAAGCCGTTATCCGCAAGAGCAGCGGCTCTCCGGTTCTCGACCTCGCGGCGCTGGATATCCTGCAGCGCGCCTCGCCATTCAATCCATTCCCGGCCGAGATTGCCGCCGAGTACGACACCGTCCGTTTCGAATACAAGTGGTTGTTCGCTGACCAGGCGATCCAGACACCCGGGGACATCGAATAAGCCACCTTGTACCCGGCGCCCGTAGCACCGATACTGTAGCCATGGTTCTCGACGGCTCACTTGCGAATCAACTCCTTGTCGCGATGCCCGGCATGGCGGACCCGAACTTCTCTACGACCGTCACACTCATCTGCGAACACAACGAGGAAGGCGCTCTCGGCATCGTTATCAATCGACCGCTGACCCTGAAGCTTGCCGGGCTCTTCGAACAACTCGCGGTCGATAATCCGACAGCCGCTGCCGCCGACGAGCCGGTGCTTGCCGGCGGCCCGGTCGGCATCGAGCGTGGTTTCGTGCTGCATGGCCCGGAATTCGAGTTCCAGAATACGCTGGCCGTCTCCAGCGAGATCAAACTGACGCTATCACGCGACGTCATCGACGCGATTGCGGCCGGCAGCGGCCCGCAGCGCATCCTGGTTGCGTTGGGCTACGCCGGCTGGCAGGCCGGGCAACTGGAAGACGAGATGCTGGCCAATGCCTGGCTCAGCGTCCCGGCCACCTCCGAACTGGTATTCGACACACCGTTCCAGGAACGCTGGAACTCCGCTGCACGCTCTCTCGGCATCGATATCTCACGGCTTCTGCCGGATGCCGGCCACGCCTGAGTTGGCCCCGACCCGAACCATACTCGCCTTCGACTTCGGGCAGCGCCGTATAGGCGTTGCAGTCGGTCAGGATGTCACCGGATCGGCAAGTCCACTGGGCGTGGTCGCCAATCGCGGCGGCGGCATCGACTACGAGCGAATCGCGGCACTGGTCCGCGAGTGGCGGCCCACCGGGCTCGTCGTTGGCATGCCGCTGCACGCCGATGGCACAGAAAGCGAGATGCAGGTGCCCGTCAGAGAGTTTGTCGGAGAGCTTGCGCGCTACGGCTTGCCCATTGCTACCGTTGACGAGCGCTATACCTCGATCGAGGCCGAACGTGTGCTCAAGAACGCGCGCCAGGCGGGTACGCGGGGCAGGATTTCGAAGGAGATGATCGATGCGGCAGCGGCCGTATTTATCGCTGAAAGATACCTCGCCAGCGAGTAGAATTGCGTCGCCATGAACGCCGCCAACCCCAGCAATACCCTCCCCGACGAAGCCGCCCTGCAACTCGATCGCAACGGTAACCTCCGACACCTCCTGACGCTGAAAGGACTCGACCGCGGCCTGCTGCTCGAGCTGCTTGGGGATGCCGAAAAATACCTGACGAAACCGGGCACCCCGCCGGCACGCAGCCAGTCGCTGGCGGGCCGAACCGTCGCCAACCTGTTTTTCGAACCGAGCACCCGGACACGGGCATCGTTCGACCTGGCCGGCAAGCGGCTCGGGGCCGATGTGCTGAACCTCGACGTCAATACATCGTCCCGCAAGAAAGGCGAGAGCATTCTCGACATGATCTACACGCTCGAAGCCATGCAGGTCGACGTCATGGTCGTGCGTGACGCGAGTGCCGGCGTGCCGGCCTACATCGCTCGCAACGTCGCCGACCACGTATCGATCCTGAATGCCGGCGAGGCCGATGTGTCGCACCCGACGCAGGGGCTGCTCGACCTGCTGACGATGCGCCAGCACAAGGGCGACACGGCCAACCTGGTCGTGGCAATCGTCGGCGACATCCGGCATTCGCGCGTCGCGATGTCGGTGTCGCAGGGTCTCGACACGCTCGGCGTCGGCGAACTCAGGCTGATTTCACCGCCGGTGCTTGCGCCCGATCCCGGTGCAGTGCCCGGTGCACGCATCATGCATTCGTTGCGTGAAGGCCTGCGGGACGCAGATGTCGTCATGGCCCTCCGGATCCAGCGCGAGCGCATTGGCAATCTCGATGGCATCCCCGGTATCGACGAGTATTTCGCCACCTATGGCGTCAGCCGCGAAAGCATGAAGTATGCGAAGCCGGATGCCATCGTCATGCACCCGGGGCCGATGAACCGCGGCATCGAAATCGAGAGCGCCCTCGCCGACGGGCCGAGCTCGGTCATCACGCGGCAGGTCACCAACGGTGTTGCGGTGCGCATGGCCGTTCTGGATCGCGTCGGTCGGTCGATGGCCGCACGTTGATCTCCGCTGCCCAGGAAAAAGCGCAGCAGAATCGCGGCACGATATTCGTCGAGGATGCGGTCGTTCTCACGGTCGAGTCGTATCCCGGCGATCAATTCATCCAGCGCCTGCACGCTCCCAGGTGCGCCGCAGCAGCCGCGCCCGGCAATTTCGTGCACATTACCTGCGACGCATCGCTGCCGATGCGTCGGCCCCTGTCGATCATGCGTGTCGGCGACGACTGGATCGAGATTCTCTACAAGATCGTCGGCCAGGGCCTGAGGTTGCTGTCACAGAAGGCGCCAGGGGATGCGATCAGTGTGCTCGGTCCCATCGGCAAGCCATTCGTCGTGTCGCCTGACCGACCGAACGCGTTACTGATCGGCGGTGGCGTCGGCATCCCCCCGATGGTGTATATCGCCGACTACCTGCGGCAACACGACCACACGTGGAAACCGCTCGCGATCCTGGGTTCGGAGATTCCTTTTCCGTTCGAACTCGTGGCCTCGAAACTGGATACACCATGGCTCGATGGAGCGATCGACAGCGGCATGCCCTTGCTCGAGGAGTGGGGCATTACCAGCCGCCTGGCGACGCTCGCAGGTTACGAGGGATGCTTCAACGGTTATGTCACTGACCTCGCCGACTCCTGGTTGAAAACATTGTCGACCGGTGAACTCGAGCAGACGGCAGTATTCGCGTGCGGCCCGACGCCGATGTTGCGGGCCGTGGCCGAGCTCGCCGCGCGTTACGAACTCCCTTGCCAGGTATCTCTGGAAGAATTCATGGCCTGTGCCGTCGGCGGCTGTGCCGGCTGCGCCGTCAGGATAGAGACACCCGAAGGTCCGGCGATGAAGCGCGTCTGTGTCGACGGCCCGGTGTTCGATGCGGCGAGCGTGGCCTGGGACAGCTAATTGCCGCGCCACCGTCGCCGCAGTCAATCGGGCGGGATTTCCAGAAACAGCAATGACCGCTTGAAATCTATCGTCACGATGAAATGCTTGAGAACACCGTAACCGAGAATTCCCGCTGACGGGTCTTTCCGAATGCGGCTGGAGCTCCGGGAGTCATCCTGTCCGATATTTGCATTCTGGCCTTCACCGGGCACGGTCACCGTCACGTTCTCGAGAACAAACGGGCCGATTTCTACAGTTGGCAGCGTAAAGCGCTCGACGCTGGCGACCGATGTGACGCCCGCCGAATACCCTGCATCACTTGCGTACTTGTCGAGCCAGCCAAAGCGCTCTGCATCGAACCGTCGCAGCAACAGCCCGCCGTTGCTACCTGTATCCAGCGTAATCCACGGGTCGTATTCGCCGTTGAGGTTCAACTGGACGATCGGGTGCGCCGATCCCTTGGCGCGCTTCATTCTTACGTTCGCGACCTGTTTCAGGACCAAAGACTCATGATCGATGAGACGCAAGTTGCCGCGCGGATAGTCGATCTGGATGATGAAGTTCTCGAAGAACGGCAGGCCAACCACCAGTTCATAGCCGCCAATCCGTGCAGGCATGAGTTGATCGAGCCGGAACTCCGAGCCGAACATCTCAACCTGGATGTTGTTGATGAGATTGACACGCCGACTGCCATAAGCACCGTGCACAACGATCTGTTTGCCTTCCCCGTACTCGCCTTCGTGCCGCTTCAGGAATGCTTCCGAAATGGCGTTGCCCGACGCCCCGCTATCGAGAATGGCCTCGCCGGACTCTCCGTTGACAATTACTGGGATGACGATATGGCCGCCGGAGTTATGAAAGGGAATCCACGAAGAAACGCCGGCCAGTGCGATACCTGACCAGAAGAAGCACACTACCGCCGGAATTCCTCTCACCGATATCCCCCGATTCGCGCCACTGGTGCGTAAATTCGCCCATATGCGGCATAGCAATGACTCCTTTTTAGTTCAGAAGTCGGCCGGAATCAAACCTGGGGACACGGCGTCAGCCGCCGAAATTGACCTTTGCTTCGAGGTTGGCGCGCGAATCCGCGTGAGACATCGCCTCTTCCATCGTGATCGTGCCATCCTTGTAGAGCTGCAGCAGAGCATCGTCGAAGTTGCGCATGCCCGCCTCGCCACTGTCCTTGTGGGCTTCCTTGACGGCGGAAATATCGCCTTTCAGGATCAGGTCCTTGATGTGCGGCGTATTCAGCAACAATTCGACCGCCGCCACGCGCTTGCCATTGCGGGCACGCACCAGGCGCTGCGACAGGATTGCACGCAGGTAGTGTGCGAGATCCATGAAGACCTGGGCATGCTGCTCCTGCGGGAACAGGTTGATGATGCGATCGAGCGTTTCCGCAGCATTGTTCGAGTGTACGGTCGCCAGCACCAGGTGGCCGGTGCCGGCCATGTCCAGTGCCGCGCGCATCGACTCGAGGTCACGAATCTCGCCAATCTGGATCACGTCGGGCGCGGCGCGCACCGCACTTTTCAGCGCGCGCGCATAAGACATCGTGTCGAGACCGACTTCACGCTGGTTGACGATCGATTGCTTGTTGGGGTGCAGGAACTCGATCGGATCCTCGATCGTGATGATATGTGACGAACTTTTCTCGTTACGGTGATTGACCATCGCAGCCAGCGTCGTCGACTTGCCGGCACCGGTCGCACCGACCATCAGGATCAGGCCGCGGCGCAACATGACCAGCTCCTTCAGCTGCTCGGGCATCCCGAGTTCGTCGAGCGTCGGCAATTCCGACGTGATGTAGCGCAGTACCATCGCCACGTTGCCGCGCTGGTGAAAGACGTTGACGCGGAAGCGCCCCAGGCCCTGTTCGGACAGTGCGAAATCGATTTCCAGTTCGCGGTTGAACTGCTCCATCTGGTCCTCGGTCATCAACTCCAGGGCCGCCTGCCTGACCATCTTCGGCGTCATCTCGAGCTTGTTGACCGGCATGATCTTGCCTTCGATCTTGATCTTGGCCGGCGTGAATGGTGCGAAGAAAAGGTCCGATGCCTTTTTCTCGACCATCAATTTGAATAGCGGTTTGACATTCATTCGTCAGTCGTCCCTGCGCGCTCAGAAGGTCCTGGCGGTGTCATCTTCCATGATGCGGAGACTCTCCGATTGCCTGTCGGCGATCGACGAGTCGCGTTTACTTTCGAGCTTGACACGCAGGCGCAGCTCGTTCTTCGAGTCGGCGTTGCGCATGGCTTCTTCATAGGAAATCGCGGCGCTCTCGTACAGGTCGAACAGTGCCTGGTCGAAGGTCTGCATGCCGAGACGCGTGGACTTGGCCATGATTTCCTTGATCTGCCCGACTTCGCCTTTGAAGATGAGGTCCTGAACCAGCGGCGTATTGAGCATGATTTCCATGGCCGCCACGCGACCGATGCCGCCCTCGCGAGGAACCAGTCTCTGCGAGATAAATGCCTTGGTATTCAGGGAGAGGTCCATCAGCAATTGCTGGCGACGCTCTTCCGGGAAAAAGTTGATGATGCGATCGAGTGCCTGGTTCGCACTGTTGGCATGCAGCGTCGCCAGGCACAGGTGGCCCGTTTCGGCAAACTGGATACCGTATTCCATCGTCTCCTTGTCGCGAATCTCACCGATCAGGATGACGTCCGGCGCCTGGCGCAACGTATTCTTCAGGGCCGCGTGCCACGTTTCCGTGTCGACACCGACCTCGCGCTGCGTGATCACGCAACCTTTATGCGGATGCACGTACTCCACCGGATCCTCGATCGAAACGATATGGCCACGCGAATTCTCATTGCGGTGGCCTATCATCGCCGCCAGCGTGGTCGATTTACCCGAGCCCGTGCCACCTACGACGATGCACAGGCCGCGCTTGTTCATGACGACGTCTTTGAGGATCGGCGGTAGTTCGAGATCCTCCAGCGTCGGAATCTCGGTGGTTATCGTGCGCAGCACCGCACCCACCATGCCTTGCTGGATAAACGCACTGACGCGGAAACGACCGATACCCTGCGGCGCGATGGCAAAATTGGCCTCCTTGGTCGCGTCGAATTCCTTGATCTGCTTGTCGTTCATGATGGAGCGCACCATGATCGCGGCCTGATCCGCGGTCAGCGGCGTGTCTGTCGCTTTGTGGATCGTGCCGTCAACCTTGATCGCGGGCGGGAATGCCGCCGTGATGAACAGGTCCGAACCGTCCCGCTCGACCATTTTTCGCAGCAGGTTTTGCGTCAGTCGTACCGCTTGTTCGCGTTCCATCGTCCTCTACTCCGCCTTAGAAATTCTCTTTGTTGGCCGCCCTGAAGCGCGCCTCTTCTTTGTTGATCAGCCCCTTGGTCAGCAGCTCCTTGAGGTTCTGATCGAGTGTTTGCATACCCGACCCATGACCCGTCTGAATTGCCGAATACATCTGCGCGATTTTGCCTTCGCGAATCAGGTTTCGGATGGCGGGCGTGCCGATCATGATTTCGTGCGCGGCGATTCGGCCGCCGCCGATCTTCTTTAACAGCGTCTGCGAAATAACGGCACGCAACGATTCCGAAAGCATGCTTCGAACCATGTCCTTCTCCGCCGCCGGGAACACATCGACGACACGGTC
>Ga0210130_1000041_pt1 | contig 18537 bp, 18 predicted proteins | sample White_ThreeSqC_D_2_FD_185591 | JGI IMG/M metagenome (GOLD analysis project Ga0210130, IMG submission 185591) | Wetland microbial communities from the San Francisco Bay, California, USA, that impact long-term carbon sequestration -... | ecosystem: Environmental > Aquatic > Marine > Wetlands ...
CTGGTTCGGAGACCTGCTTTGATTCTAAATCTGCAATTTGTTTTTCTAGCTGTTCAAGACGTGCTAGTTGTTCTGGAGTAGCTTCTTCTGGTTCGGAGATTGGTTCGGGTGGAAGTTCAAGTTCTTGTGGAAGTTCTTCGGCTGTTTCTTTTGGAAGAGAGCCTTTTGGACTTTTTGGTAATTCAGAAATAGGTTTTGATTCTAAATCTGCAATTTGTTTTTCTAGCTGTTCAAGACGTGCTAGTTGTTCTGGAGTAGCTTCTTCTGGTTCGGAGACCTGCTTTGATTCTAGTTCTGGTATGTCGCCCAAGAAATCTTGATTTACTTTATTTTTGTCTATACGAAGAAATGGTTCGCCATGAATTTTAAAAAGATGAATGGCATTTCCTCTTTTCCATGTTGAGATATGATTGTAAATTGTGATGTATGATAATCCCTTATGCATATCTGAGGTCAAATTTGTGCGTTCGACTAAAGTACCGTCATCAATTCCTTTGTCAGATTCTTTATGTCTCTTCACTTTTGAAATTAAATGTTGAGAATCATAGCTGACTTCAGAAATTAAATAATCTGCCCATTTTTCCAATACAAGATAGACTGATTTATTCCTAGTAAATAAGCAATGACATTAGTTCCAGATTAGTTTTTTGAATTTAGAAATGATTAAAATTTTTTATTATTGAAAAATGAATTATTAATCTATAGTTTCCTTGAGACTTCAGTACTCATAGTTTTGTTTTCTCTTCAAATTCATTTTGACAAAATTGATGAAAAACGCTGCACTTATTTTTTACAGCATCTATTTTGATTTTTTCAATATTTTCTAATAAAACTCCTTGGGCAGCCAAAAATGCTTCATCCTTTAATCCCAGCTTTTCAAATTCTCGAGATTTGGCAATGGATAGATCTTTCATAATAGGATCTATTTTTTGAGCCTGATCGTAGCATTCAATTGACTTTAGATGATTTCCTAGAAAACTCATGGATATTGCTTTGTTGATTAAAGCTGTAATATTTTTACTATCAATTTTCAACACATTATCAAATTGTTCAATCGCTTTGTCATATCTATCTAATTCATTTAATGCAAGACCTATACTGTTTAGTGCCCATGTATTTTCTTTATTTTTTACAAGAAGAGCATTACAACAATTCAAAACTTCGTTGTATTTTCCTAAATTTTCGAGAGCATGTATTTTGATAGTTAAAGCATAATCATCAAATTCATTATCATGTAAGACATTATCGCAAAATGAAATACAGTCAGAAAATCTTTCTAAATGCAGAAGGGCTAGTGCAGAATTTTGTAAAGCAGAAAGGTCTTTGGGATTTTTTTCCAGCATCTTGGCACAATAATTCAGCATATCATCAAATTTTCCAGATTCAAACATTCTGGAAATGACTTCGTTGGGATCAAGTAAGTTAACCAATCATTTCTTTTTGTTGGTCCTTATCTTTATTCCATTCCCTTAAGAAGCAAAGAACTTTAAAATAAAATTATTGTTTAGGAAGTTATGTTTTGTTTTTTACCAGTTTAAGAATTGCTTCTGCCTGTTTGAAATGAACCTCATCAATCATTTTTCCATCGACAGTTGTTGCACCTTTACCTTTTTTTACTGAATCTAAGTATGTTTTACAAACTTTTTCAGCCCAAGAAATTTCTGATTTGGTTGGATAGAAAATCTTGTGAGTAATTGAAATTTGATCAGGATGTATCAAACTTTTTCCTGTAAATCCTAGATCTTTTCCTACTTTACAATCATTTTCAAGGCCTTTGATATCTTTTAGGTCCTGCCATATTGCATCAATAGAGGCTACACCAGCAGCCTTTGCATCGACAGGAATTTTTGATCTAGAATATTTTGCACCTTCAGAATCTTTTTTGTATTCTATTCCCAAATCATTTAACAAATCAAAAACTCCAAAAACAACCGCAGAAATGCGTTTGCTATATGAAGCAATTGGATATGTGTTTACCACTCCCTCAGCCGATTCAATTGAAGGAATAATTTGTATTGGTTTTAGCTTGTGTAATCTTTCCAAGGATTGTAGATTTTTCTCAATTTTTTTTAATTCCGTTACATTGTTTACTTTTGGAATAACAATTCCATCAATTCCTTTTTGTATTATTTCTTTGAGATCATCAGGAATTTTTCCAGATTCTGGAGAATTCACTCTAACAAAAATTGAGGAAATGTATTCGGATCGTGATTTTAGTGCTGTTTTGATTAGAATTCGGGCTGATTTTTTTTCCTTATCAGGCACAGAATCTTCTAAATCAAAACATACAATGTCTGCATCTAATTTTTTGGCTTTTTCTAGAAATCTAGAATTGTTACCTGGAACAAAAATAAGACTTCTGAAAAGTTGCGCCATTAAGGAATTATGCGCCCTCTGGCTTCATTAAGATTTTGCCAAAGAGACCTTTTCCTGTCAACATTTTGGTGTGAGCTTCTGCTGCTTGTTCGAATGAATAAACAGAATCAATTGCAGCTTTGATTTTTCCTTTGCCCATCCAATAGAGTCCTTGATCTAATTCGGCTTTTGTTCCTTGTGTTGAGCCTAGAATGTTAGTTCCTTTAAAGAAGATATGACGAAGATCAGTCTTTGCATCATATCCTGTTGTTGCTCCACATGAAACCAAGGTTGCACCATACTTTAGGAGTGTAAGTTGTTGATTCCAATGGGTCTCACCTATGTGATCAAATGAAAGATCAATTCCAGGAGCTTCGCCTTTTTTCTTTGCTAGTTCTTTAGAGATGGCTCTTACTTCTTTATGCCAATCTTCCTTTCTATGATCTACTGCATAATCTGCTCCAAGCTCTAAACATTTGTCAAGTTTGTCTGGACTTGCAGTTGCAATTACATCACAGTTGTAAAGTTTTGCAATTTGTATACCAAAGCTTCCAACTCCTGAACCGCCACCCATAATCAAGACAGTTTGTCCTGGTCTAATTTTTGCTCGTCCTACAAGCATATGCCAAGATGTTAAAAGAGTCATTGAAGCTGCAGCAGCTTCATCATAAGATACTCCTTCAGGAATTTTTGAAACATTGACTTCAGGTAAATGGGTTACTTCTTGGAAGGCTCCCCAAGTAGGACCAGTTTGGAAACCCCAAATGGTTCTATTAATACAATCAAATTCTCTTCCATCTGTACATGCAGAACAAACTCTACAAGACATGTTTGAATGAGATACTACTTTATCCCCAACCTTGATATTTTTAACATCTTCACCTACAGCAATAACATCTCCTGCAGCATCAGAACCTGAAACGTGTGGCAGTGGAACTGCAACTGGTTGACCCCTCATTCCCCAAATATCATTATAATTAAGAGCTGCTGCTTTTACCTTGAAAACAACTTCATCTGCTTTTGGTTTTGGATCTTCTATATCCTGGACTTTGAGGATCTTAGCAAAATTATCATCTGGTGCGTACTCATTGTAAACTACGGCTTTCATGGGTATTTTCAGGTCTTACCCATAATTATATTTTGTCTGGGATCAGATCCGATTTATCTTAAAATCGCGTTTTGGTTGCTGGATTGATAACAATATTTGTTTTAGTTGGGTGTCAGTTATTTGAGAATTCATTCTACCTTGACTTGCCAGACCAATAAGATATTGTTCGACCATATTGGATAGATCTGGTTTTACCATTTTGATGTTGTTGAGTCTCATTCTTGCTTCTGATGTAAGAATTTGTTTTAGGATGCTTTCTTTTTGTGAGTTAAATTCTTCTTCATTAATTTGTTTATCTGGTGATTCGTTAGAATCAGGAAGGCTCATTTCGGATCTAAGAATAAATCTTTAATTTTGGATTCTCAATTACTAATTCTTTTAGGATTTCTGTTGCAAGTCTGTCAAGCTTTTGCATTCCTTGTTTAGAAACTATACGTCCTTTTTTTTCTATTTTCTCAACATAGCCTAATTTTTCTAAACCCTGAATTGCATTTCTAATAATTGCTCCTCCAGCATCTTTATGATGAGCTGCACCATATCCTGATGGTTTTCCTCCACCGTATACATTTCTCAATTCATTAATTCCAATTGGTCCATTTAGGTAAATTTTTCTAAAAATTGATGCACATCTAGTGTACCACCATTCTCTATTTTGAGGTGGTTTATCTGCATGGGCTCCTGTTTTTACAAATGAGGTCCATACGGGTGCAGGAATATCCTCATTTTTTAAAATCTCTGCCAGTCTGTTTATCAGTATCTCAGCAGGGACATCATACACTTTGGCCATAAAGTGAAAAAATCTGGAATCGTCTTATAAATCATTGAGGCTTTCATTTGAGTTTCTGGAATAAAATCAAGCGTAACTTTCCTGATCGATATATCGTATTAGTTAGTTCAATTAAGTTATCTTTTGGCTTAATTTAAAATGGAAATATACTTTTATTCATTTTTCTTAATTTTCATGCGTGACTCAGACATACAATTGTTTATTATGTGATGCCAAATTTGATTCAAAAAAAAAATTGGATGCTCATGAAATCTTTACTCATAAAACAGATTCATCATCAAAAAAGAAAATTTTGATTTTAGGTGGAGGGTTTGGAGGAATGCATGTTTTAAAAGAACTTGAGAAAATAAGCAATAAAAATATTAGTATAACAATTGTAAGTGAAAAAAACTATTTTCTATTTACTCCTATGTTGCCTGAAGTGGCCTCAGGAATGCTAAATCCTCGTGACATAACAATGCCAATTAGAGAGATGTGTTCAAGTGCCAAATTTTATCAAGCAGATGTATCGTCAATTGACTTAGAACAGAAACTAGTAACAATTACAAGAAAGTTTGATGGAAAGAATCATGCTTTAGAATATGACTATTTAGTAATGGCCATAGGGAGCGTTAACAATTTTTTTGGGAATAAATCCATTGAGGAATATTCATTTACAATTAAAACTGTAGAGGATGCAATTGAATTACGCAATCAAATTATTTTGATGATGGAAATTGCTGCACAAACAGGAAGTGTTGGACTACAACAAAAATTCCTTACCTTTACAGTGGTTGGCGCAGGTTTCGCAGGGGTTGAAATAATTGGGGAGATAAATCATTTTGTTAGAAAATCAATAAAGCAGGCATATCCTTCAATCATTGATAAAAATATCAATATGGTTTTGATTTCATCCAGAAATGAAATTTTGCCAGAACTTAATAAAAAATTAGGAGAATCCGCAAGAGCATATTTGGAGAAAATGGGAGTCAGAATAATAAAAAACGTAAAAGCAGTTAATGCAGGAGAAAGTCATGTCGAATTATCTGATGGAGAAATAATTCCATGTACTACTCTCATTTGGACAGGTGGAGTTACTACAGATTCTGTTGTTGGATCATTGAATTGTGAACATGATAAAGGAGGTAGAGTTTTAGTTGATAAATATCTGAGATTAATTGGGCATCCGGAAGTTTTTGCATTGGGTGATTGTGCGGCAGTTCCTGATTCTGATACAGGGAAATACTATCCCCCAACGGCTCAACATGCTCTAAGAGAAAGTAAAATTGTTTCACAAAATATCAAAAGGATTCTTGCCGGAGATTTGAATTTGAAAGAATTTTCCTATCATAGTAAAGGAATGATGGCAACTATTGGAAATAAGGCAGGAGTTGCATCCTTAATGGGTCATAGCATAACTGGAGTATTAGCCTGGATAATATGGAGAACTTACTATTTATTCCATCTTCCAACCTTTGAGTCAAAAATAAAAATTGGAGTTGGGTGGGCAATCAACTTGTTTTTTGGAACAGATTTGACGTTGATTGGAGAGACAAAATCAAAAAATCTACATGAAATTACAATAGATGACACACCATCTCTAAAAGATCAAATATTCACAGATTTGTAGCAAGAGAAAAATCAGGAAATAAACATTCGCAAAAATGGTTTAATATTTAGACCAAATGCCGGCAGTTATGGTTAGCTCTTCAGAAGACCATTTGAATATTCTTGAAAGAAAAGTTTCTTCACACATGAGTACTTCTGTTCTTAAACTTGCAGATTTCACTTCAATGACTAGGGCTTGTAGTATCATGCAAAAGGAGAAAAAAGATGAAATTATCGTCATGGATAAATCATCTGCTCCTATTGGAATTGTTACTGATCAAGATATTCTAAAAAAAATTGGAGAGGCTCACGCCAATCCAAACAAAACACGCCTTGATGACATTATGACATTTCCACTGATAACCATCAATCATGCAGATACTCTTAGAGATGCTCTGAAAATGATGAGCTATAACAATTTGAAAAAAATTCCTGTGGTAGGAAAAGATAGAAAAATAATTGGAATAATTTATCAGAGCACAATCACTAATCTTATACGCCAAAAAGTAGTTTCAAGCTCTGCTACAAATTATTCTATTAGAGCAATAATGTGGAATCTTGGAACAGTAACACAATTTGCAGGAGTATTGATGTTAATTCCATCCATATTGGCTACTATTCTAAATGATACAGTAGTAGCTACAGGAGTTTTTTTAATGTCAGCTTTACTCTTAATCACTGGATTTTTTTTAAATGCGTATGGAGACAAACATCCGTTAAATCTTAGAAGCTCCGCAATTATGGTTTTCTCTAGTTTTTTTGTTTTGGTATTATTTGGTACAATTCCTTATCTCTATGTTTCCCCTTATGGAGAAGATTCCTTTGTGGATTTATTTGCAAATAGTTTCTTTTCAAGTACAACTAGTTTTACCACTGCTGGACTAACTTTATTGCCTACACCAGAACATCTTCCTGACAGTTTTACGTTTTATCGAAGTTTCAGTCAATTTGTTGGAGGGTTGAGTTTTATCTATTTGATCATGACTGCATTTTATCCTGAAAATAAGCTGATGACGATGAAAGGGTTCATTTCTGGAAAAATTCCAAAACTTCGGGAACTATTTGCAACCATTACTATAGTATTTTCAATTTATGCAATAATCATTGCATTGCTGATGTTTTATTTTGGGGAAAGAAACATTATCGATGATTTTTCCTTAGCCATGAGCATTCTTTCTACTGGTGGATTTATGCCTGATTCCATGATTTTAGAAACTCTTACCGTACCTGAATATTTTGTATTAATGGCAGGAATGATTTTAGGAGCTCTTCCTTTTGGATTGCATTATGCTTTTGTAAGGAAAAAATTCATGTCGATTAAATTAACAAAAGAGGTTGGAATTTATTTTGGAATATTAGCTGGAGCAGTTTTGTTGTTTATTGCTATTTCAGATAAACCTGATTTAGATTCTGTATTTATGGTTATTTCCACCAGCACAACTGCTGGTGTTCAAATAATGGATCTAAATGATATTGGATCAGCGCCATTATTTTTGCTGTTTGTATTAATGTTGATTGGAGGTTGTGGTTTTTCTACAGCAGGAGGGATCAAAATATTTCGTTTCCAACAAATTTTTCAGTTTAGAAAATATTTTAGAAAAGAAGAATGGGTGAAAATACAAATCTCAGAGAGGAAAGAAATTTGGGTTGCAATTTTATTATTAATTTTGTTTCCTGCTGTACCAATCCCTGTTGCTTATCATTTATACAGTGAAGGATATGATTTTTCAGGTTCTTATTTTGAGTCTGTTGGAGCAATAACTACAGCAGGCCTAGGATTAGGGATCATAGATATTGATTTAGATGCATTTTCAAAAATACTTGTTAGCTTCTTAATGATCTTAGGAAGACTAGACATTATTTTGCTTGCATACATTTTTGTTCCAAAATTGGTATCCTAAGCAAGATTGTTGTGACTAGTATTTTTAGGAATAATTTTTCGATAAGTATGACCACAAAAATTGCAAGAGATTCTAATTGACTTGATAGAGGTTCGACCTAATCTGATTCTTGAATTTATTCCTGGAGCAATAAAGGATTTACATTTTTTGCAAAATACCATTCTGAGATCATAAGGCATTCTAATATTGTGTCTTGAACTAATCCTTCTGGCAATTTGTGCTTGTTTTTGGGACAGCTCAGGGTTTGTTCTGGCATTTGAAATTGCGGTTTGAATTAATATCTGCATTCTCTCAAGTGCAATTTTTCTTGTAGATGGCTTCACAGAGTTTGTTTAATGTTCACCTAAAAATGGCTTAGTATTTTGAAATATGCAGTCAGCGGGATTCGAACCCGCGTCACAGGGTTGGAAACCCCGAATACTAACCAGGCTATACTATGACTGCACAAAAAAGAAAACAAAATTTCCTACATAAAAATGGTTTTTTCGTATTCATATAGCATTCTTGCTATTATGACATGTGCTTCAAAAGAGGTGTTTCCTAGGGAAACTAGCGCATCTAATCTATTTAGAACCTCATTTGAGAAATGGCCTTTTTGGAAACCTCCTATAACAATGCAACTGTCTGGAGTTATTTCAGAGGCAATCTCTTCAAGAGATTTTTTTTGTCCTTTTGTTGAAAATCCTATTACTTTTGATGGCTTTAACTCATTAATTAATTCAAGAAAGGACTTGTTGGCTATTTTTAACAGCGTTTTCCCTTCAGTTTCAATAGATTTTTGTTCAAAAAGTTTTTCGATTAATCCCTCAAATCTATGATAAGATTTTGGAATGTTAACATTTTCTCCAAAATAGATTACTTTATTATCATTTGTGTGCACATAGAGTTTGATTTTGTTTTCTCTGTAAAGTGGAATTGTTGTTGCCTCTAAAATACAAAAGTGAACAAGATCAGGTCTTCCACGTTTGATTTCATCTTTAATACCCTTCATTGCAGCAAAATGCCATGAATTATCCAATAAAATTTCAGAAGGTTGTTTTTTTAATTTCTGTGCATGTGTTGTAACGGAAATATGATTTTGTATTTCTGTTGGAACAAGTTCAAGTGCAGATTCTGCTATAATTAAGAAAACCATTTTAGTTTAGCAGATTAATTTGGGTTTTAAATTCATCCCAGCTTGATTTGGGATTACCTTCAAAGTCTATCAATCCAGAATTGCATATGTAATGATTTAATCGTTCGATTACAAATTCGCTGCTTCCAAGTCCACTTCCACCACCTACGCTAATTTGGCTATCACCAATATTCTGTTGTTCATTTACACATGTTCCTTCTTGTTTGTCATATTGCCTATACCATGTTAAAGATTCAATTTTGGAACTATTTTCAGAATAAAATGATAAAGATTTTTCCAAAAATTCTTTTTGGGTATCTTCATTTCCCCCTACAAAGTCAGAAGTAGACCAGCTTATTTCGAAAAATAATACCTTTTTGTTCTTGGCAAGGATAAGGGATTGATTGAGATCTTCTAAAGCTTGTTCAGGAGTTTTTACAATATCATTCAAGCTATCAACTGGAAAATACGAAAATGCAACAAAATCTCCTAGGGATAATTCCTCAACTATATTTTCCAAATTCTTGTTCAATACATGATGGAGTGCAAAAGAGTTTCCAATTTTAATGTCAGAATGTTTTGCCTTGATCTCAGAATAAACATTATTGAATAGATCTTTGTAAACTGGAATATTTTGTTCAGAGTACCTAAATTGTGATTCAGTTTCTCCTGCAATTATTACAGTATCAATAATGTCATATCTTGACAAAATTTCATCAAGAACGATCACTAGTCTGTCCTGTGGAATTGCATTAAGTGAAGGCTTTCCAATCCAATTTGGAAATGGTCCTAATGTTTCTCCATTAATTATTGAAAAATAAAGTGTAACTTTTTGATCATTTTTTTTATTTAGACTCATCAAGATATCAGATTGACTCCAATCAAATTCTCCTTTTGCAGGTTCAATTATGTTCCAAAACAGATAGACATTACTTCGTCCTATTCCTGTTGATGAAGCTTTGTGATAAATATCGTCTAATTGTTTAAGCGATACTGAAGTAGTTGGAGTGTTTATTACAAGACCAATTTTTTCATTTTTATTTTGAGTACCAATGGATGTAGAATCAAATTGATATAGCGAAATTTCAATAATAAATACAGCTATTATAACTCCTGTAATGATAGCTAGTATTTTTTTATTCATAAAGAATGAAAAAGAGAAGAAAGTAAAAAAGTTGTTATTTTTTACCTATCCAGAGGTACAGCCACTGAATCCACATTCAATGCAAATGCTGCAACCCTCTACAAATACGAGATTGTTCTTACAGGTTGGGCATTTTCGATCTTCTGGAATTTCTTCGTGTCTTTGTGGTTCAGAGGTGATTTCTTCCTCATGCATTTTAAGCTCCAATGAGGCATTTACTTGAGATTTGATGTATGGGTTTGTAATCATGCCTTTTACATAGTCAGTAACGTATTGTGTTGGTGTTACATCGAATGTTTTCTGTGCATTTTCACTTGTCATGTGGAGAACTTGCTTGTGTCTTGAACCATCACGATAAACTGTAATTCCTTTTAGTCCTAGCTCATGGGCTAACAAGTAGGCAGACTTTACATCTTCTGCAGTAACGTCATAGGGCATATTGATTGTCTTTGCAATTGCATTTCCAATCCAACTTTGCCATACTCCTTGAGCCATAAGATGATCTGCCCAGTGAATATCCATTGCAGTTACAAAGATTCTTTGCATCCATTCTGGAATTTCTGGGATTCCCTTTAGCGAGCCATAGTTATCGGCAATCTTTGCTAGTATTTCATCGCTGTAAAGGCCATGTTCTTTGAGGGCTTGCTCTACAATTTTGTTTGTGTAGAAGAATCTTCCAACTGTAACTCGTTTTTCAAATACTAATGCAAATGCAGGTTCCATTCCATTGGAGCAATCAGCTATCATTGAAAGTGTACCTGTTGGTGCTACTGTTGTAGTCAAGACATTTCTAATTCCATGCTTCTTGATTTTTTGAATTAAGGCATCCCACTCATAGGAGTGTGAATCTTTTGGTCTTTCATAGTATCCAGCTACTGGGATCTTTCCTTCAGGATATTCAGTTTTAGAACATAATGGGAATTCACCACGGGATTTCGCAAGAGCAACACTTTCTTCCATTGAATAGTAGGTTAACGCTTCAGACAGTTTTGATTGAAGTTCATATCCTTCGGCTGAATTGTATGGGATCTTTAGTTTGTATAGTAGATCTGCAACTCCCATCACACCTAATCCAATTCTTCTGGATTCTTTTGATGCAATATCGATTTCATTTACAGGATAATTATTTACATCAATGATATTATCCAAGAATCTTGTTGTTTTTCTGATTGTTTCTTCATATCTTTGCCAATCAAACTCATATTCACCATCAGCTTTTCTTTTTACAAGATTTGCTAGATTAATTGAACCTAGATTACATGACTCATAGGGATAAAGGCTCTGTTCACCGCATGGATTTGTTGCTCTTAGCGGAGCGCGTCTTGCTTTGGCAAATACATTGTATTTGTTAATTTGATCAAAAAAGATCAAACCAGGTTCTGCGCTTTTCCATGCAGACAAAGCAATCAAATCAATCAATTGATGTGCATTGATTTCTTTTACAGGTCGTTTATCACGTGGACTACGTAAAACATAGTTACCATCTTCCGTGTTCACCAATGAATTCCAAAAGTCTTCCCAGATTCCTACACTGATGTTAAAGTTTTCAAGGACACCAGCTTGTGTTTTGTTTGTAATGAATTTTTCAACATCTGGATGCCATGCTTCGATAATTCCCATGTTTGCTCCCCTTCTTTTTCCTCCCTGTTTTACAACTTCTGTTACAGTGTTTATGATATTCATGAAAGATACAGGTCCTGATGCAACACCGGATGTTGATGCAACAATATCACCTTCTTCACGAAGATCAGAGTAGTTAATTCCAACACCGCCACCTGACTTGAAGATCAAGGCAGCATCAGAGGTCGATTTCATGATTTGCTCCATTCCGTCTTCCATTCCAAGAACAAAACATGCTGAGAGTTGTCCCAATCTTCCACCTGCATTCATCATTGTTGGTGAGTTTGGGAGGAAGTCTTGTGTGGTCATCAATTCAAAGTATTCAGTGATTCGTTCTTCATAGGAATCAAATTTCTTTGCGGCAATTAGTGTAAGTAATTCCTTAAAGCTTACTTTCATCTGACCCTTGTTTGCAAGGGTAATGTAGTGGTTGATCAGCGATCTAAAGTGCCATTTGTTTAGAAAGTAATTTCCAATCTTGAATTTATAATCAAAGTTATCTAATTTTTCAAGATATGTTTGTGCTTCTTCAGTATTTTGGCTGATATCACCTGATTTCTCAAAAACTTGAGCATCATACATAATATCTCCAACGCCTACTAGAATTGCAACTCTTTCAAACATTTGGGTAGGAGTTTCAGTAATCTCATTTTTACCATTTCTGAAAAGATATCTTGATGCTAAAACTCTAAGACAGTTCAGATCAAATTTCTTTGAAACTGCATCCAAGGTTTTTGTATTTAATACCTTTATTTTTTCATCTCTTAATTTTCTTCTCTCGTGTCTGTAAACAATGTATGCTTTAGCAATATCGCTATTACCGCTGTCAATTAGAGTAGATTCAACAATATCTTGAATATCCTCTACACTTGGCGTTCTTGTATTAGTAAATCCTTGTTCAACTAATTTTTGTACAACTTTATTTGCAAGTTGATCTGCGAGCACACGATCGGCTTTAGATGTGGCTGCTAATGCTTTGTAAATAGCATTTGAAATTTTATCTTGATTGAAAGCCGTTACTGCGCCACTGCGCTTACGGATCTCATTGATAGTACTTTCTATTTGTGAATTATCCAATTATAATCTCCCCGCCAAGGTTAGAATTAATGTGGATATAACTTGTGTGCTCGAAAAATTTTGATCTTGCCCCTTCCTCTAGTCAATTTTTTTAACACCGCTACTATGAATATCATATTGGAACAACATATTCAGATCTAAGAATGTTATTCTATATAGAATAAGTTTTTATCAAATGAAAATTTCTATTTTCGATTACGAATTTCAGACTATGTATGGTGATTTACACTTGGGACATTTATCTGTAAATGGTTCATCTTTAAAACCACACTCACCACAAATTGCAACACTCTTAACAGGTTTGAAGGAATTCGTCAATTCTGAAGTCTTTTCAATTGATTTTTTGATGTCAGCAATTTTTGCATCGCTTGCAATTTCTAAATTAATTGAAAGACCACCATTTAGAATCTTTGATAACTTGTTGCATTCTATGATCTCCTCACTCTTGGAAGAATATTCCTCAATATTAGAGGCGTCAATGATTATACCTTGTGAGTAAGAGTCAGCGTCTGTTGAATTCAAGGCTGAATTCTTGCCATATTTTTCGCCATCAAGGCTAGCAAATCTCTTAGATCCCTCTGTTTCAGTCATGGAAATATGCACAGGATCGCCTAATTCTTTACCTTTTTTGGCTGCAACATCTACAGCAGTTTCTATTACTTTATGAAGTACTGCTCTTCCTTCTTTATTATCTTTATAACCTAGAATATTAAATACAGCCTCTTTTAGACCTACAAGATTTACAACCAAAGAAATCGAGCTTCTTTGCATGTATTGTGTATTTTTTGCAAGAATTGGATTAAGTCCTCTTCTAGTAAGATCAGAAATATCCTTCTTTCTTAAAGCCATGGATGACAGTGCTGGCTTCATAAGCAATGCAAGTCTGGCTCTAAAGTAAGTCTCATCTTTGTTTGATTCAAATGCAAGTCTTGGAAGATTTATGGAAACAGATTGCAAAGTAATTGCAAGTGGTCCACTGCTTTTAGACGTTCCATGTGTTATTCCATAACTTGAAATTCTATCTTTTGCAAATGTGATTTTTCCTCCAATGGAAATAATCTCTGCAGCTTTTTCTGAAATATCAGAAATCTTTCCCTTTGAATAATCTATGATTAATCCTATCTTTGGAATTGGAGTTACTTTGGTATAGTTTTGGTATGCATTAATTATCGCATTAATTATTTTGGTATCAGTTCCTAGGGGAATTCTAATTGATATGTTTGTAGGAGTTTTGTTGTAATTTGGTGTTGTAGATGCAGTAGCAAATGCATTTGTTAGTTTTTGTTCTAGTTCTTCAATATTTTTAGAATATTTACTAAACAATGCAACCAATTCATCAAGAACAATTTCCTGAGAAGCTTCTTTTGACAGTAGTGAAATTATTACTGATAGAGATGATGTAACATCGTCTAATGTTTTGGACGATGAAATTCTTGACACATCAAGATATTTTCCTCCAAGAACAATTCCGTCATCAATAAGCTCTTTAACATTAACAAAGATTGTATCTGGAATCATAGACCAAATTCCTGGATTTGTTATGTGTAGATCTCCAGAAAGATGAGAGTCTGCTACATCTTTTGGTAAGATGTTAGTAAGCAGGTGTTCTGCAAATACTCTTTGACCAGTAGTAAATAACAAACCATCTGCTCCATTTCCAATATTATCTAGATTTGTGAGCATTTCTTGAACATCATACACAGGTAAACCTAGGCGTGCCAATTTGTTACGATACTCTTCATGTCCATGTTCTAAAAGGACAGAATTTACCATCTCTCGTATTAATGAGCCTGTAAGATAGGTTGTCTGATATTTGTAAATTCTATTTTCAACTTCTTCAGTTATTTTTTGAGCTAGTTCTAATGGAAGACTTCCTTCTCTGACTAGAGATTGTATGATTTTATGAGAATTAAATTCTTCAATAGATTCATGAGATGTTCTAACATACATTTTTCCACTTTCAATAATTGATCTTTCTTCAATTTGTCTTGCCAAACTCAAAACAAGTTTTCCAAGATTTGTAATGGTGTAACGTCTTTCAGATTTGTTTAATGCAACAAGTGATTGTCTTAATAATTTTCTTAGGTGGTATGCAAATTTACCACTTTCTTTTTTTGATTTAAAACCTGCAAGTGATTTTAATTCAGAGTAAGTCAGAGGACCCTTTGAATTTAAAATTCTTAATATGTCAATTCTGTTAGGACTTGCCATTACAGAAAAGATCATTCTTACACGCTTTGAGGTTGATTGGAGGATACTACCTTTCTTTGGTTCTTCTAATTCACCCTTCATATCCATATCCATGACTAAAAAAAAGGACTAATTAAGACTTGTGAATAGATTATTGTTTTAGAATTTAAGATCAATTTTTAGGGTTTGGATCATTTTTTTAAAAATTGGATCAATTTATGATCTGTTTGGATCATTTTTTGATCAGTTTTGGATCAATTTATGATCTGTTTGGATCATTTTTTGATCAGTTTTTGATCAGTTTGGATCATTTCAGGATCAGTTTGGATCATTTCAGGATCAGTTTGGATCATTTCAGGATCAGTTTGGATCATTTTTCTTGGACATCAAGAGAAAATTCTGATGTCGATAGAGTTTGTCCACATGAGGGACATTTTCCATTATAAGGGGTCATAACATCTTTTAGAGCTTTTAACATTTTCATATTGGTTATTTTTTCACCGCATTTTCCACATGTAACTTCTACTGACATTAAAGGGGTAAGAAATTCAAAATTATTAAGAATCGACTATGAGTTTTTTTAATAAATTTACTAAATTATTTTACTGCTTTTGAACTATTATTCCACGCTCATCAAAACCAGTGATTTTGACTTTAGTTCCTACTGGAAGGTCCGCAGGCGTGGCAATTCCTGCCATGAATCCCGAAATTCTTAGTTCAACATTATCTAGAAGAACAACCACGAAAGCATAAGGAGTATATTTTTCAAAACCTGCAGGTGGTACAGTAATTATCGTATAGGTAGCAATTGTTCCTGTACCCTCAAGGATGGCATCCTCAAAACCTTTGCTGCCACATTTTTGGCAAAAGTAAACTGTAGATAAATGCAAATGACCACATTTTGTACATTTGTGGGCAAGAACTTTTCCCTCTTTTGCTTTTTGAATAAGTTGTTCTTTTATTGACATTTTACACACTTTGGAAAATATGAACAGCACAACTTGCTCCAGTTGCACCAAAGTTATGAGTAAGACCAATTTTTGCATTCTTTACAGTTCTTTCTCCTGCTTTTCCTGTTAACTGCTCAAATACTTCAGCTACTTGTCCAACACCTGTAGCCCCAATTGGATGACCTTTTGATTTAAGACCGCCTGATGGATTTATTGAAATGTCTGAATTTAATTTTGTTCTTCCTTCACGAACTGCCTGTACACCTTGTCCTTTTTCAAAGAATCCTAAATCTTCAGTGTCTACAACTTCTGCAATTGTAAAGCAATCATGTACTTCTGCAAAATCAATATCTTTTGCAGTGACTCCAGCCATCTTGTATGCTTTTTCAGCTGCAATTTTTGTACTTGGTATTGTAGTCATGTGTTCACGTCCTTGTAATGCTGCAGGTGATCCCCCTCGTCCTGAACCAATTACTTCAACATAGTCTTTGCTGTGCTCTTTTGCAAATTTTTCAGAACATAAGATCACAGAACTTGCTCCATCTGAAAATGGACAGCAATCAAATAACTTTAATGGACTTGCAACTACTGCAGATTTCATTACATCCTCAACAGTTATTTTTTTGTGCATGTGAGCTTTTGGATTTAACAATCCGTTATCATGATTCTTTACTGCAACTCTTGCAAAGTCTTCCTCAGTTGCATCAAACTCTGTAAGATAGGCTCTTGCCATTGAAGCAAATAATCCAGGGAATGATGCTCCTGCTTGACCTTCATAGAAGAAATCAGAACAATATGAAAAATACGTCGTGGTCCATTCGGTTCCAGTGTGAGTAACTTTCTCAACTCCTGTAACTACTAGACAATCATAAAATCCAGCAGCCACATTTGCAAAGGCTTCTCTAAATGCTACAGATCCGCTACCACAGGCAGATTCTATTGACAATGAGGGCTTGTCTGATATGCCTAAATTGCTCATCAAGACGGGTCCAAGATGAACCTGTTTGTCGGCTATTCCAAAAACGTTAGAAATGTAGGAGGCATCAATCTCTTTTGGATCAATTCCTGCACTTTCAATGGCATCGACTGATGCCTGAGTAGTAATATCTGCTATACTATCAGCTAATTTTCCATATTTGGTACTTCCAGCACCAAGAACGCAAACCTTTTCCACTAACAAGACTGACTATATTCCCTATAAAAATTGTTTTAGTAAAATCAGTGAAAGAAAATGAAAGTAAAAAAATTACAGCTACAATCTGTTCAGGTAAAGAAGACTCAAGAGAGACACGCTGTAAAGGTAACCAAGTCCAAAATTGCGATCTTAAAAAAAGAGATAACGCAATATTTTGATGCTAACGGTTTTTTGTCTTATTCATCTAAAGAAAAAAAATATGTGATTTTGGGAACAAACACTCCAAAGAAAGGATTAGTTTCTTGTCCTGAATGTAATTTGGGCCAATTAATGGTAATTCGATCAAGAACCACTAGAAAAAGATTCATGGGATGCTCAAACTTTTACGGAGGATGTAAAGCATCATCACCACTTTTACAAAAGGCAAAACTTCGTGCAACAAAAATCTCTTGTCAGGAATGTAAATGGCCTATGGTAATTTTTCGCTATTCTAGAAAACAAAAATGGACTAGACAATGCTCAAACTTTAATTGCAAAACTAGAGTCAAACCTTCAAAGTAGGATAAATGTCTGTTCTTCTATTTTTTAGTAAAGGAAGCAAATCACGAATTTGTGTAATTCTTTTCAAGTCAATGTTAACATAGCCTATTCCTTGTTTCTTTTTCATATCAAGTAAAATTTTTCCGTATGGGTCAACTACAATGCTTCTTCCACAGTAAATGTTGCCAACTTGATCAGGAGAAATAACATAACATCCATTTTCTATTGCACGAGTCTTGTTAATTGTTAACCAGTGTTCTTCTTTCATGTCACCTTTTACCCATGCAGATGGTACGACTAGAATTTCAGAGCCTCCAGCAGCAAGTGATCTTGACATTTCTGGAAACCTAAGATCATAACAAATCATCATTCCAACTTTTCCAATTGATGTTTTCACAGGTTTTGAAATTCTTGATCCTGACAACATCTTATCTGACTCTCTAAATCCAAGAGCATCATAAAGATGAATTTTCCTATAAGTTGAAATTATTTTTCCTGATTTGCTAACTACAAAAGAAGTATCATACACTCTATCTTTTTTATTGCTTTTTTCATAAAATGATCCTACAACTTGAATTTGATTTTCCTTTGCGGTTTTGGCAATAGTTTTTACAAAATTTCCATTAATTGTTTCAGATAAATTTGCTAGTTGGGAAGGTGTTTGCGAAGAATTTGTATAAAACATCATAAATTCTGGAAATGCAATTAGTTCGGCTTTGTTTTTTGCAGCTTCTAAAATGTAGTTTATGATTTTTTTTAAATTAGTTTCTTTGTTTGTGGATGCTTTTAGCTGGACCACGGCGATTTTCATAGATTTACTTTGACATGTAAGAATAAAAGCATAAAGGAATTGGAAAACATCGAAGGCAGACTTTTATTAAGTCTCGCAGACGAATGGGGAAAAAACCGGCCCGCCGGGCTATATCGAAACCAGCGCACTTGCCGTGAAATTAGGCATCTCAAGCGCTAAGACCAGGTCGACAATCCGTTCTCTATTTGTCTTGGGTCTTGTCGATACCGATGAGGTCG
>Ga0210130_1000042_pt1 | contig 18287 bp, 23 predicted proteins | sample White_ThreeSqC_D_2_FD_185591 | JGI IMG/M metagenome (GOLD analysis project Ga0210130, IMG submission 185591) | Wetland microbial communities from the San Francisco Bay, California, USA, that impact long-term carbon sequestration -... | ecosystem: Environmental > Aquatic > Marine > Wetlands ...
CGATTTCCCGGATCCAGGACTGGGGCGAATACCTGAACCAGATCAGCGACCTGTTTGTCGCGGCCCCGAAGCGGCCACCCGGGTTCAGTATCCCGGTCGTTACCGCCTGAAGCAGGCGCAATCCCGGAGCGTATGGCATGGATATCAAGAAAATACCGGTGAAGATCGTCGGACCCGGCAGCCAGTCCGCGGAAGAGGGCGGACCGACCTACATCGACATGCCTTCGGACATGGCCACCTACCAGGACCCACAGATCCCGGAACCCGAGGCGGTGCAAGGCCTCACCGGTGCCAAGGAGGCCATGCGCTGGCTGCGTGGCGCGCTCGCAGATTACCGCCCGGGCGGCGACCCGCAACTCGCGAATCTCAGTGGGCTCGACGATGACAATCGCGAACTCGTCAACCAGATTCTCGGAGAAGGCGAGGTCAGCATCAGCTACGACGGCGCGGTTCGCGCGCGCTCGCAGGAATCCGTGATGGCCGGTATCTGGCGGACGCTGTATCTCGACCAGGACGAGCAGGTCTGCTACGACCTGCTCGAGGTCGCCGACGCGCCGCACACAGTGCGCATGCCGGACGGTCGTGACCGGCCTGTCGATACCAGTGCCAAGGGTGTGCCGGCCGAGCTCAACAACGCACTCGCCATTCTGGTCGAACTGCAGACACACTGCGATGAGTTCGAGAAGTCCGGCGTCGTGAACACGATCAACCTGACGCTGTTGCCGTTGTCTGAAGCCGACCTCGAGTTTGTCGATGAGCGCCTGGGCCGAGGCCCGGTCGATACGCTGTCGCGTGCCTACGGCAAGTGCCAGGTGAGCAGTACGCTGACCCCTAATGTCTGGTGGGTCAGGTACTACAACTCGATGGATGTGCTGATCCTCAACACGCTCGAGATCACCGACGTGCCGGCTGTGCTGTGTGCCGCACCCGAAGACCTCGCTGATTCTGCGACGCGCCTCGACAGCATCCTCGCACCCTACTGGTCGGATGTCGCGTGACCGGTTCGCCCGGGGGTGATGCCAGGGACAGGCTCGACGACGACACGCGCCTCGAATGCCGCATCTGCTGGTACGTGTACGACCCGGCAGAAGGCGACCCGCAGGAGCAGATCGAACCCGGCACACCGTTCCTGAAACTGCCCGAACACTGGCGTTGCCCGCAGTGTGATTCGGCGCCGGACGTCTTTATCCCGATGGACGACTGAAGATGTCGGCCAGTGGAAAATTTCCGATGATTACCCGTGACGCGCTGACGCGGCGTTTCCGGGAGATTTACCATGACAGCATGCAGGAACTGCCGATCGTCAACGCGGCGCTCGACGTCGCGACAGTCGGCTTCCGTGAGTTCGGCGGTCATTCGCTCGGTGTACTGATCACACCCTGGTTCATGAACCTCGTGCTGTTGCCGGCCGATGCCACCTGGGCGCATGTTGCCCCGGGTGACACAGTTCGCATCGAGCTACCCTCCGGCAAGCTCGAGATGACGGCCACGCATGACGAGCAACTGGGTGACTATCTTTCAGCAGTGCTGTTTCGCAGCGTCTCCGATTTCCCGGAGCAGGCGGTCGCCCGGGACATTGCGCTCGAAATCATGCAAGACCTGTTTGTCACGCCGCCCGCCGGCAAGCCGATGAGCCGACGGGAGCTGTTTACCGGTCGCGCGTCTTCCTGAGCACGAACGCCGGGGCTGCGTCAGTCCGACGTTGACGCAGCGTAGGGATTGGGCGGCATCAGGTCCGGCGGGATCGGGGCACGGCGCCGCGCCGCATCGGGGGGGTAGTTCTCGGCGAGGTACGTGATGATCCGGTTCTCGGTGTCCGGGTCGAACGTCCATAGTCCCTGCTTTGCCTGCATCCAGCGAATCATCGTCAGCCACTGCTGCTCGGTGCCACGCTGCTGCGTGATCAGTTTGGCCGAGTGGCAGGCCGTGCAGTTGCCACGCACCAGTTCCCAGTCGCCGGTTATTTTCAGGCCCGTTGCAGGATCGGTGACCGGCTCCGCGAGGGCCACCGGCGCTTCAGCTACCGGCTGCTCCGCGACCGGCTCGGTCTTGCCGCACGCCCCGAGTGCGACGGCGACCATCGAGAGTCCGGCCAGCCATGGTGTCCTCGTGCGCATCAGACAACCTGCACGGCGATGCGGTGGCAGGCGTTGTTGAGATAGCCTTTCGGGTTCCACCCGGGTAATACCATCGGCTGCGACCGGCCGGCGCTGTCCACGGCGCGTGCCCAGATTTCGTAGTACCCGGCCTCGGGAAACGTAATGTCGGCACTCCAGTGTTGCCAGGCAAAACGGTTGGCCGGTGTTTCGAGAACGGCCGGCGTCCAGGTCGTGCCGAAGTCGTTCGAAACGTGTACTTCCACCACTTCGAGGTCACCCGCCCAGGCATGCCCCCTCACGGCCATTGCCGCGCCCATCGCGTGCTCGACGCCCGATTTCGGAAACGTGATCAGGGACTTGACCGGCATCGACTCGATGATGCACATGTCCTCTTCCGGCACGACGGTGCCCGGCGCGACCGGCTTGCAGGGTACGCGGTACGAGGTACCGGTCATCTTTTCGCCGTCGTGCACCCGGTTGCGAACGACGATCTTGTTGAGCCACTTGCCGCTGACCGACCCGGGCCAGCCGGCGCAAACGAGCCGCAGCGGGTAACCGTTCATCGGTGGAATATCATCGCCATTCATGGCCCAGGCGATCAGGGTTTCATCCTCGAGGGCCTTTGCCACCGGAACGCCTCGCGAGATCGTTACCTTGTTCGGGTCACCGCTCGCGTGTATGTCAGCGCCGTAGTAAGCGACATACACGGCATCGTCCCTGATACCGATGAATTCGAGCACGTCACGCAGCCGGACACCGGTCCACTCGGGGCATCCGACTGCGCCGACTGACCACTGGTTGCCGGAGGCTGGCGGCACGAATTCGCTGCGGCCGTTACCGCCACATTCGAGCTGCAACTGGTAGGTATGATGTTCGAAGCCGGCCTTCAGGTCGGCAACAGTCAGCGTCGTTTCCTCAGCGATCGATTCACCACCGAACGAGAGTTCCCAGGCGTCCGGGTCGATGTTGTCGGTCACCGGTGCGATGCCGTTATTGCGCACGAACAGGTATTTCGCCGGCGTGATCCGGTCGTCCAGCAGGTGCGCCGGTGTTTCGGCATTGACGGGTCGATCGTTCAGGACGATGAGGCCTTCCTTGCCGGGAATCACGAACGGCTCGTCCGACTGCGCCAGGGCTGCCGGGATAAGGCCGCCAGGCATCAGGTGCGCAAACGGGATTGATGCGCCCAGTGCGGTTGACATTGCGACCAGGCTGGATTGGGTCAGGAAGCCGCGCCTCGTCATCGGATCGCTCTTGCGACCCCAGAGTTGCTCGTCCGCACGCGCGGGATCGGATTGATAGAGCTCGTGAATGCCGCGTTGTTTCTTGGTCACAGGTCTTGCTCCAGGGTTGGTCTTGGCGTGTTCGGGCTGGTGTCCTTAGTAAAGTATCGAAATCAGTGCAATGCTGACGGCGCCGACGAGGACCGCGGAAAACAGGCCCACGCCCAGCGGTTTCAGGCCGATATCCCTCAATCCCTTGATGCTGGTGCCGAGCCCGACGGCCGCCATCGCGACCGCGAGACAGACTTCGGCCGTTTCCTTGGTGTAGCCGACGATCGCTTTCCAGGTTTCGGGGCTCAAAAAGCCGAAAGGCTGCTCACCCAGGTCACCGACCGTGCGCAACAGGCTCATGCAGGCGAAGCCGATGACGAACAGCGGGATCATCGTGTACCACTTCGGTGCCGAACTGCCTTCGGTAGACTGACGGTGATAAAGAATACTCATCAGTGGGATGATCACGAGCATGCCGAGATTGCGAACCAGCTTGGTCACCGTCGCGACGTCGAGTGCACCCGGGTCGCCGTAGTATTGCTGGTACACCAGTCCGGCGCCGGCGACCTGCGCAGTTTCGTGCACCGACGTGCCGAGGAACAGGCCGCTAAGCACGGCGTCGCCATCAAAGATCGCGTGACCGGCAAACGGGTACAGCAACATCGCGACGACGCCGAACAAGGTGACGCACGCGACCGAGTAACTGACTTCATCATCCTTGGCCGCGATCGTCGGTGCCGTGGCAACAATTGCCGTCGCGCCGCAAATGCTGGTGCCCACGGCGATCAGTGTCCCGAGCTTGGCGCTCAGTCCCAGTTTCTTCGCAAGGTAGGTGACGATCAACAGGGCAGAAGCGACGGCGCCGATGATGACCGGCAGTGCCTGCAGGCCAATCGCGCCGGCCTCGCTGAGGCTCAGCCGAATGCCGAGCAGGACGATGCCCAGGCGCAACACCCGCACCAGTCCGAATCGGATACCCGGTTGCAGGGTGGCAGGCAATGAAATCGTGTTGCGAATGATGATGCCGAGCAGAATCGCCATCATGATGGCGCTGATCGGGCTCTTCGGCAGGCCGAGCAGGTCCTTGCCGATGAAGTCCGAAAGGAATTGTCCCAGGAACGCCAGGACCAGGGCCAGGATCAGTCCGGGAAGAATGGCCATGAGCTGTGTCTCACGAATTGGATGTTGCAAAAGGAAAAGGGCGTGGAGACTTCTGTCTGCACGCCCTTCATTTCAGGTCAAGCCGCCGCCTTTTTGATCAGGAACCGGTAGACGTCGTTGTCGACCGAGTGCTCGACCAGCTCGTTGCCTGTTTGCCGGCAAAATGCTTCGAAATCGGCGACCGAACCGGGGTCGGTTGCAAGAATTTCCAGGGTGCCACCGTCGGGTACTTCCTTGAGTGCCTTGCGTGCTTTCAGGATCGGCAACGGGCAGTTGAGGCCTTTTGCGTCAAGTGTGTGGTCAGCCATGCTTCAATACTCCGTGTTGGTCTGCCGCAGCAGATCAGATAAACAAATTGATATCGGATTTCGTTGCCACTTCAATGTACGTCGCGGCACCGCCCAGTTCCGGGCCTTCAATCATGTCGTCGAGCGAGTACTCGAACAGGTCCATTGTCATCTGGCAGGCAATCATGCGCACTTCCGCCTCGATCGCTAGCTCACGCAGTTCCTCGATCGACGCCACGCCCTTCTTGTTCATCAGGTTCTTCATCATTTTCGTGCAGGCGGCGTCCACGCCGGGGATGGCGGTGAGCAGGTTCGGCAGCCCCATGTGTCCACCCATCATCGGCATCTTCATCGCCGGGTTGCCAGCCGCCGTCAACTGCAGATCAAGTTTCTTCAACAGCAGCGGCAAACCATAAAAAGTGAAGAACATCGTGACGGGCACGCCCATCGCCGCTGCCGTGGTCGCCAGGATAAAGGGCGGGTAAGCCCAGTCGAGTGACCCCTTGGTCACGATGATGGACATGCTTTTTTCTTCGGCGGACATGAACGGGTTCCTCTTCGTCAACAGGGCATACGCAGGGCATATTAGATTATCAGAATTGTCTTTATTAGTGAAATATAATATTGTTTTTCGATGTCAGTACAGGCCCCGTTATTTGTTGGCAGCGATGTGTACCGAAAGCCCGCTTTCGGTCCTAACCATCCGCTGAATATCGTGCGCCATGCGGCGGTGGTCGACGTCCTGACCATGCTGGGCTGGTTGGACGACGACAACTTTCGCGTCAGCGACAAAGCCACACTGAACCAGTTGTTCGATTTTCATGATCGTTCCTACATCCGCGCGCTGCAATACGCAAACGCCACAGGCCAGGTGGCAGCCGAGGCCCGCGAACGCTACCAGATCGGTACCTTCGAAAACCCGATGTTTCCGGGCTTGTTTGAACGTGCGGCGACCACGGTCGGCGGATCGATCCTGGCCGCGCAACTCGCGGTGGACGGGCACGTCGCATTTCACCCCAGCGGTGGCACGCACCATGGGCGCCCGGATCGCGCATCGGGGTTCTGCTACCTGAATGACCCGGTATTCGCGATCAGGACGCTGCTGGATCTCGGCATTGAGACTGTGATGTATCTCGACTTCGATGCCCATCATGGTGATGGCGTCGAAGACGCCTTTTTCGGCGACAGCCGCGTGACGACCGTGTCGGTGCACGAAGCAAAGCGCTGGCCCTTTTCGGGCACGCGTTCACACCCGCAGGCGGGCGCGTTTAACTTCAGCGTACCGCGCGGGTTCAACGATGCTGAATTCAACTACCTGTTGCGGAACGCAATCCTGCCGCTTGCCGAACGGACCCGGCCGGGTGCCCTGGTACTCTGCTGTGGCGCCGACTGCCTGGCGGGCGACCCGTTGTCGGGCATGGAACTTGCCAACGTGACTCTCTGGGACGCGGTCGAGGGGTTCATCGGGCTCGGCCTGCCGATCGTGATACTCGGCGGCGGTGGCTACAATCCGTGGACCGTGACACGATACTGGGCCGGCATGTGGGGCCGCATCAGTGGCCGGGAAATCCCGGCGGTACTGCCGGAGGAGGTGACTGCCTACCTCGCGGAGATGGAATGCGACCTGATCGATGAAGACGATGTCGATCCGGCCTGGCTGACGACGATGGCGGATACCCCGTATCCTGGCCCGGTACGCGACGAGATAAAATCGCTGGCACGGATCGACTGAGCAGCGCGTGCGACTAATTGCATACGACAAGCAGGGGACTGGAAATGGCATGGATTGAGGCGTTGGCGGCAATCGAGGATCTCGAGGACGCAGAGTTCGATGCAGGCCTCGTTGCCGAATTCGAGCGACGCGGCGATATCGCAGTCGCGCGGCCGATCCGCTTCTCCACGCCGACTTTCAAGGAATACGAGAGCACGGAGCTCGAGGGTTGCGGCAAGAACAGCTTCCCGGCGTTCTCGATTACAGCGGCAGAGTGCGGCCTGAATTGCGACCATTGCCAGAAGAAGATTCTGGAACCGATGATACCGGCGACCAGCCCCGAAATGCTGGAGGAGAAGGTCCGTCACCTGATCGCGACCCAGCAGCTGAACGGCTTCTTGCTGAGCGGCGGATCCAACAGGAAGAACGAGATTCCTTACGGCCGTTACATGCCGGTCATCGAGAAGCTGAAGCGAGATTTTCCGGCGTTGAAGGTTGCCGTCCACACCGCGTTACTGGACGAGCGACGTGCGAAGGGCATGGAAGCGGCGGGCGTGGATACCGTGATGATGGACGTGATTGGCGCCCAGGAGACGATCGAGCAGGTCTACAACCTGAAGCGCCCGGTAGAGGACTTCGAGAAAACCCTGGCCGCGTTGTGCTCTACGACGATGGAGGTGACTCCGCACATTGTTATCGGCCTGCACTATGGCCGCTTGCTCGGCGAGGCCAATGCGCTGGATATGGTCAGCCGCTACAACGTGAATGCGCTGGTACTGGTCGTCATCATGCCGTTCTACGCTAAACCAGGCACTTTCGTAACGCCGTCGACGGCGGACGTAGGGCGAATCTTCCTCGAAGCACGCGAGCGCATTCCCGAGCAGCAGGTGCTGTTGGGCTGTGCGCGCCCACCGGGCATGCACAAACGGGTCACCGATGCCTATGCGATCATGGCGGGGCTCGATGGCATTGCGTTTCCGGCCGACGGGGCAGTGTCGGTCGCGCACACGATTGGTCGACCGTTCGAGCAGGCGCATTCCTGCTGCTCGATCAAGATCGGCAGTGATCTCAAAACAAGGCTGCAGGCATCGTGCGCGGCTTGAACTCAAACTACCAGGATTGAATCTGATGGGTTGCATAGAGCAGAAAAAGTCACCAGCCACGCACGACACCGGGCAGGACTACAATCCGTACGACGTGATGGAGCCGCGCTTGCCGGGCAAGACGCCGGTCGAGCGGCGCAACGGCAAACACGTCAAGGCGAATGACATTCCGCCCGAAGGCGTGTACCTGCCGAACAACAATATCCTCGCACCGCACATGAAGTCGCCGGACTACGTGCAGTTGTCGAACGCGGCCGCGATCACACTCGGCATCATGGGTGGACGCATGTACCGCTGTGAATGCACGCGTTGCCTGAACCTTCTCCTGACCTACCCGGAAGGCTGCCGCGCCAACTGCGCCTACTGCGGGCTCGCGCGTCATCGCGAGGCCGAGCGTGACTACGCGGACCGCAATTTCATCCGTGTCGACTGGCCCGCTGTCCCGATGGCCGACATTGTCGATATCGTTGCAAAAGATCCGGAGAACAGCCCGTTTCATCGCATGTGCATATCGATGATCACGCACCCGCGCTCGGAGCAGGATACTTTTACGGTGCTCGAGCAGTGGACCGACCGGATCGACCCTGCCGCCATCCCGGTGTCCATCCTGTCCAACCCGACGACGATGACGCGGGACGATGTGCAGCGTACGAAAGATCTCGGCGCCGATATCTTTACCGTCGCACTGGATGCCGCGACTCCGGCGCTGTTCGATCGCACCCGCGGCAAGGGCGTGCAGTCGCCGCACAAGTGGAAGAAGTACTGGGAGATCATGCTCGAGGCCCGCGATATTTTCGGGCCGCAGAAATTCGGCGCACACATCATCGTCGGCATGGGAGAAACCGAGTACGAAGTGCTCAATCTCGTGCAGGAACTGGTGGACCTCGGCGGACACAGTCACATGTTCTGTTTCTTCCCCGAACAAGGGTCGTTGATGGACCACCTGCCGGCGACGCCGCGGGACCAGTGGCGCCGCGTGCAGCTGGCGCGCTACCTGATTGACTATCGTGGTGTGCGGGTCGACCAGATGAAGTTCGACGACGAAGGGCGCGTCGTCGGTTACGGTATCGGTGACGCCGAGCTGGCCGACGTCATCGATGCCGGCATCGCGTTTCGCACCTCTGGATGCCCGGGCAAGTTCCAGGACGATATCTCGGCTTGCGACCGGCCGTACGGCGATTCGCCGCCGAGCAACATCGCGAGTTACCCGTTCCAGCCGGACAGAAAAGACATCAAGAAGATTCGCAAGCAACTCGACATCCCGGTTTCCGTGGAGCAGTGAGCAAGTCTTTCCGCATCATCGATACCGGGGTACGGGAAGGGCGGTCCAACATCGCGTTCGATGCGGCACTTATCGAGCTGCGGCAGCAGGACCGGGTGCCGGATACGATTCGCTTCATGCGCTTCCCGCCGACTGCGCTGATCGGCCGCCACCAGGACCTGGGGCGTGAGGTCAATCTCGACTACTGCGTCCGTGATGGCGTCGGCACGGTACGCCGCATCACCGGCGGTGGCGCGATCTATCTCGATGAAGGCCAGCTCGGCTGGGAAATCGTTTTTCACCGCGCGTCGCTCGGCATCGCCGCATTGCCGGACCTCGCTCGCGAAATATGCAACGCGGCGGCGGTCGGGCTGTCGGAACTCGGTATCGACGCAAGATTCCGGCCGCGTAACGACATCGAGGTCGACGGGCGCAAAATCAGCGGCACCGGTGGTTTCTTCGACGGCGACATACTGATCTACCAGGGCACGGTACTGGTCGACATGAACGCGCAGCAGATGGTGAAAGTGCTCAACGTGCCGCAAAGCAAGGTGGCGAAACACGATCTCGACTCGGCCGCGCAGCGCGTCGTCACGCTGAAAGAACTGCTGGGCGACGCAACCCCGGACATGGCAACAATCCGGGAGGCACTGATCAACGGCTTCAGCGCGGGACTCGGCATCAGCGCCGTGGAGGGCGACATCACCGCGGCGGAGGAGGAACTCGCGCAGCGCCACTTCGACGACGAGATCGGCACCGACGAGTTTGTCGCCGAAATCAATGACCCGGCCGCGTCCAAGGGCGTGCTGTCGGGCAGCCACACCGGCGCCGGCGGCACGATAGACAGCTATGTCCGGCTCGAGGGAGCGACGCTCGGTGTCATACAGCGGGTGCTGATTACCGGCGACTTCTTCATCACGCCGCCACGCATTATCTTCGACCTCGAAGCAAGCCTGCAGGGCGCCCGGATCGGGGACGTCGAAAAGACGGTGCGGTCGTTCTTCGAAGCGACGGATATCGACATGCTCAGCGTAACGGCGGATGATTTCATCGCGTCGATCAACGACGCGCTGGCGAAGCGCGGAGGGACCTGATTTTGGCGGACTGCAAGAGCAGCGACGATGCCTTCGTCATCGCATCGCGCGAGGCGGACCCCAAGAACGTCGTTGCCGTGCTGCAGCATACGGCCGGCGAGTACCTCGGATTGATAGAGGATCACCTCGAGGGCCGGCGCATACGCTTCCAGTATTTCAGGCCGTTTGCCGCGGGCAGGTTGCCCGCAACCAATGTGCCGGCAGACGCGCTGTTCCTGCTCGGCGGCGGGCCCTGGGGCTCAGCCGGAACGCGTGACCTGCCGACGCTGGCCGCCGAAGTCGAACTCACGCGCGCCTGTCTCGACGCCGGCACGCCGGTCGTAGGGTTCGGGCTCGGCGCCCAGATCCTCGCGATCGCAGCGGGCGGCGACTCCGAGGCGACAGACCTGGTCCTCGAACTGACGACTGCCCGGCGCTGCCGCGAGGACGCGCTGAATGGTTTCCTCCCCGAGATCATTCACCAGGTCATTTACATGCGTGATCGGCCCGTATTGCCGGCTTCTGCGACGGTCCTGGCCGAAGACGAGGCGGGTCGTGCTGCCGTGTGGCAGGTTGCCGACAATGCGTATGGTTTTGCGGGCAACCCCGGGTTTAAACTCGGCATGGTCGAAGACCTTATTATGGAGTTCGAAGAGGTGCCCGCGGATGCCGCCGCCAGGCTCGACGAGTTGCGAGTTGTTCAGCCGCTGCTCGAGGACGAGTTGGTGCCGATCATGACCGGACTCGTCCAATGTACGTCCCTGATGTCTGCGCCGAAGGCTGCGATGGCGGCCCGAGCGTCGTTTGACGGTCAGGTATTTTAGTATATGCTAATGCGCTGTTGGACGGTTGTCTGATGGCTGGAGAAAGCAAACATGGCTGAGAAACTCATCATCATTATGGCGAATACCGACCCACGGAACGGTGAAGAACTTGGCGCGCCGATTTTCCAGGCAACCGTTGCGGCCGCAATGGACTACGAGGTGGACGTGATTTGTACGGCAACCTCGGGCCGGCTGATGAAGAAGGGTGTGGCCGAGAAATTGTTCGTCAAGGATGGCTCGCCGAAATCCGTCTACAGTTTTATCCAGGATGCACACGAGGCCGGCGCCAAGTTCTATTGCTGTTCGCCGAATCTCGACCTGTTCGACATGACCAAGGATGACCTGATCCCGGAATGTGAAGGCATCGTTGGCGGTGCTCACCTGATAGAAGAAGTCATGGAAGGCGATTGCCGGGTGCTGTCCTACTAGATCAAGCAAGGGTCCTGATATGTCCGCTGCAGAAACATCTCGAATCCAGGAGTATATCGGTGACCCGGTCTCGGATGCGCCGGCCGTCGACCGCGAGAAACTGGAGGAAATCTTCCAGGATATCCAGGCCGACCTGCGTTTCGACCACGAGCTCAACGGTTGCCTGAACTGCGGTATCTGCACGGCCACCTGTCCGGCGGCCCATTACTATGATTTCAGCCCGCGCGAGATCGTGCAGTTGCTGTGGACGGAGAATCTCGAAGGCATCCATGACGCGATGCAGGAGAAGATCTGGTCCTGCGCGCAGTGCTATACCTGTGCAGCGCGCTGCCCGTTCGGCAATTCCCCCGGCGGACTGGTCATGCTGATGCGCGAAACGGCCATCAAGCACGGCATGGAGTCGGCCAAGAATGTCCTGCGGCCGTTCAGTCGCGTCATGCTGAAGCTGATTTCCACCGGTAACCAGCTGTCGCCGGACATGATCACTCCGGACGGCTTCGCCGACTGGGGTCCCAATGTTGCCAAGGTCGACGCGCCGCTGGAGTTGCTCAGGAAAGCGATTCCGATGCCCACATTGCATACGACGAAGACGGCATGGGAGGTCAACCTCAAGACGTCCGTCGAGCTCTACACGATATGGGAAGAGACCGGTGTGCTCGACAGTCTCGAGACTATCGATGAGAACCTGTTTGACGTGATCCTCGACATCATGGATGAAAAACGTGATGACTATGAGGACTGGATGGACGAGCAGGATTGATTTAGTAGCGCGCGTTCCACCGCGAGGGCGCGCAGCGCGACAGGCATTACCAGGAGATTTTTATGGCAGGTAACGATGGCGAACGTTTTACCGGGCACGGCTCCGAATGGGTCGACGCGAATCTCTCGAAAGAAGAGGCGCATGTAGCGACGGTCTGGGTCGACCAGATCATCAACAAGCGCTCGATGCTGACCAACAAGGACCGCGTCGAAGATGTGCGCGACGCGATGTGGGAGCTCGAGAAAGACGGCGAGATCCTGGTGCATCGCATCACGGACGAGCACGAGCCGGTGACGGCAAAGACGCTGTATGGCTGGGACAAACGGATTCCGACCAACCAGTTGTGGCACCACAAGTCGTGCGGCCAGTGCGGCAATATCCCGGGCTACCCGGCGTCGCTCCTGTGGCTGATGAACAAGATGGACATCCGGTATCTCGACGAAACCGACCAGACGTCCTGTACCGCCTGGAACTATCACGGTTCGGGCATCGGCAACATCGAGAGCCTGGCGGCGGTATTCCTGCGTAATTTCCACCAGGCATACGTCGCCGCCAAGGCGCAGGGCCTGCCTGAAGGTTACTACTATCCACTGGTGCACTGCGGCACGTCTTTCGGCAACTACAAGGAAGTGCGTGGTTACCTGCTGCACTCGGCGAAGCTTCGCGATCGGGTCAGGAAGATCCTGGGCAAACTCGGTCGCCTGGTCGACGGCAAACTGTTGATTCCCGAGGAAGTCGTGCATTACTCGGAGTGGGTGCACGTGATGCGTAACCGCATCAAGGAGCACCAGGTCATCGATTGCAGCAATATTCGTGCGACCGTGCATCCGGCTTGCCACGTGTACAAGATGGTGCCGGAAGACGCGATCTATGATGATGACGTGCTCGACGGCAATCGCGTTGCGGTAACGACCGGCATCCTGGAGACGCTTGGCACGCAGGTCATCGATTACTCGACCTGGTACGACTGCTGTGGCTTTGGTTTCCGCCACATCATCTCCGAGCGCGAGTTCACGCGTTCGTTCGCCATCGATCGCAAGCTGCGCGTCGCGCAGGAAGAAGCGCGTGCCGACATGATGGTCGGACACGATACCGGGTGTATCACGACACTCGACAAGAACCAGTGGATCGGCGCGGCAGCCGGCAAGCCGGTCGAGCTGCCGGTACTGGCGGACGTGCAGTTCGCGGCGCTGGTTTGCGGGGCACACCCATACAAGATTGTGCAGTCACATTGGCATGCGTCTCCGACCGAGACGCTGATGGAAAAGCTCGGTATCGACTGGCAAGCCAAGAAGGCCGAGTTCGAGGAGTACCTGAAGGAAGTCGAGGCGGGCAGGGGCGAAACGCTGTATGACCCACGGCTGATGATTACATCGGGCCCTGGCTTCAAGGCCGTCGAACACAAGGGCGAATGACATGAACAAACCAGTCCTGATTATTGGTGGCGGACCTGCCGGTCTGGCCGCGGCACACAGCCTTGCGACGGTGGGGAAAGACTGCATCATCGTCGAGAAGGAAGAGAGGCTCGGTGGTGCGCCGATCCTGTCGGGCTATGCGAAGCTGGTGCCGACCGGAGAATGGGCGAAGGATGCTATTGGCGGCATGGTCGACCGTGTAACCGGTGTTGATCACGTCAGCATCGAAACCGGCACGACCGTTACGGCGCTCGACGGAGGTCCGGGCAACTTCACCGCGACGCTGTCCAACGACAAGTCGATCGACGTTGAAGCGGTCATCGTTTGCAGCGGCTTTACGCATTTCGATTCAGTCAATAAGCCGGAGTGGGGTTTTGGTACGTTCCCCGACGTCGTCACCACGACGCAGGTCGAACAAATGATTTCCTCCGGCCAGGGTGTGCGTTGCCCGTCGGATGGACGCAAGCCGCAACGCGTTGCGATCCTGCTGTGCGTCGGTTCGCGTGATCGCCAGATCGGGCGGGAATGGTGCTCGAAGATTTGCTGCACCGTGTCGTCGAACCTCGCAATGGAGATTCGCGAGGAGTTGCCGGATTGCCATGTGTACATCTATTACATGGACATCCGTACGTTCGGCCTGTACGAAACCAAGTACTACTGGCGCAGCCAGGAAGAATTCAAGGTCAAGTACATCAAGGCACGTATTGCCGAGGTCACCTCTGATGGTCAAAAACTGATCGTCAAGGGCGAGGACACGCTGGTCAAGAGACCGATCACCATTCCGTTCGACATGGTTGTGCATGCGATTGGCATGGACCCGAATGTCGATAACCCGGTGCTTGCGGAGACGCTCGGTATCGATCTCGAGACAAACGGCTACATCGATGTCGCGCATCGCTACGGCGCCATGGGCGCGACATCGCGTCCCGGTGTCTATGTCGCCGGCGCCGCAACGGGTCCGGAAACGATCGACGATTCGATTGCCCAGGGGCATGCCGCGGCGATGTCCGTGCTGTCAGGTATCGGAGCGCTGGGCAAGACCGCCTGAGAACCGTATCGATGACATCCTCGTCCGCACTCATGCCCAAGGAAATCGAGCGCCCGGTTCTCGATCTGCATGGCCCGGCAATTCGCGCGGCCCTGCAACAGGCGGTCGGCCTCAGCGAGCAGACCGGCGGCATCGAGCGCTATATCGACGCGGTCAAACTGAAGAGCGCGATGTTCCGGCAGGCACTCGTCGAGAACGACGTCGCCCGCCTGGACCTCGAGACGTTCATGGGTCTGTGCACTTTCATGGCAACGGTGCGGCGCAGGATCAGCAGTTGGCTCAATGAAGATGCCTTCACCGGACTGCGCGCCTCGATTGTCGAGCTGTTCGAGGATGACGACTATATTGACGAGCGCATCACGCGATTCTGTTCGCGCTTCCCCGACGACCGCAAACATCGGTGGGTACGGGATCTCGCCGTCGAGCTGTTGCACAATTCCGATCCGGAACGCATACCGCTGATGAATCGCTGGGTCTGGGACAGAAAAGCGAATACCGGTGTGCTTCGCGAAATCTGGCATGGCGATGATGTCGATCACCTGACGATTCAGGTCGACGACAACTATGCCACCTACCTGATACTGCGCGAGGAACTGAGCCTGTTCCTGAGCGACAACGGCTTCTTTCGGGATGTGTTGTTCTATGTCGATGTCCTGTGCGCACAGATCTATGCGCAGTACATCTGCGAGCAGGGCGGCAGTTACCTGCGCGTCGACTTTTCCGCGCCGGAAGACCCGATGCAGCACACGCGGCGCCTGCTGGGCCTCGATGGTGTGCGCCCCGGCGACGGTCGCACACGCCTGAAATCCATTGATGGTGAAGCAATCATCCTTGACGACAGCAAGACGCTGAACTAGACGGACGAGCCAATGCCAATTCATGAAAAATCGCTGATCCGGCCGGAAAACATCGAGACGCACGAAGAGTTGGTCATCGACGGAGTGGATGTCTCCGGGCACTGGAGTACGTTCATCAAGACGCGGGTCGTCAGCGATTACAACGAAAGCCTGCAGGAAGAAATAGCGGCTCTGCCTGGCGGCGAATATATTCACCGCTGCTGGCAATGCGGTTCCTGCACCAACTCCTGCACCGTCAACGCGATCAATCCCGACTTCAACCCGCGCTACTGGATCTACCTGATCCGCATGGGCATGGAATCGGAACTGCTGCGCGACAAGGACATCATCTGGCAGTGCGTGTCCTGCAATAAATGCACCTATGCCTGTCCGCGCGACGTGTTTCCCGAAGGGGTCATGAAAGCAACATCGCACTGGCTGGAGAAAAAAGGGCATACGCCGAAGTCACCGTCGATGCATTTCGACGAGGTGTTTACCGAACAGATCGTCAAGACCGGCAAGATCGAGGAGAGCCGCACGATACGCCGCTTCTTCGCCCGGACCGGGCAGAGCCTGATGCAGGACTGGATGATCGAAATGGTAAAGCGCATGTTGCGCGGCCTGCCGGTTGGCATGCTGACCCGAATGGGCCTGGCCACGTTTGTCGCGCCGCGTACCAGGGACTGGTCAAAAGCCTCGGCCGCCATCCAGGAATACATTGACGAACAGCACGAGAAACAGGCGCATGCGCTGAGTCTTGCCGAACTGGTGGAAACTGCCCGCAATGACGCGGCTGCCTGACAAGGATTCCATATCGATGACGACGAAAGACAAGTACAAAAAGGTTGCCTACTACCCGGGCTGCGCCCTCGAGGGCACCGGCCACGCATACAACCGTTCGACCAAGGCGGTCGGCAAGGCGCTCGGGCTGGACCTGGTCGAGGTCAAGAACTGGAATTGCTGCGGAGCGATGGAGGTGAAGAACATCGATCCGAAAATCCAGACCTACCTGTCGTCACGTGTTATGTCGACGGCAGTCAACGAGATGAACATGGATGTCGTCATGGCGCCGTGCAACGGCTGCTATCACAACCTGAAAAAAGCCGAGTACGACCTCGAGAATGACGCGGAATCGGCGGCAGTCGTCGATCGTTTGTCCAAGAAGGCCGGACACAAGACCTACGAATCAGGGCAGGTCGAAACCATCCATGCGCTCGACTGGATCAAGGATGCCATCGGCGAGGAAGGATTGGCCGCGCGTGTCAAGAATTCGCTGAGCGGCCTGAAGATCGCCAACTACTATGGCTGCATGTACACGCGGCCACGCCATATCTTCCCGGAGAAGGACGCGGGACCTGGCAGCGAGTCGACCTCGAAGCCACACTTCATGGACGACCTGCTGGCGGCAGCCGGCGCCGAAAATGTCGACTTTCCGTTGAAGACTGCTTGCTGCGGCGGCGCGCACACGCTCTCCGACAGCGATACGTCGACCAAACTGGTACTCAACATCCTGAAGGCGGCGAAGCTTGCGGGCGCGGATGTGATTGCGACCGAGTGTCCGACCTGTCATTCGGGCCTTGAAATGCACCAGATCAGGGCGGAAAAAACGCTCGGCGAACGTGTCGATATCAAGATCCTGTACTTCACTCAGCTGCTGGGCATGGCGCTCGGCCTGAAAGCGAAGAAAGTCGGCGTCCACGAAAACATTTCCGATTCCATTCGCTTCCTGAAGGAAAAAGGACTCGGATGAGGACCCTGCAGGAACTAGAGTCGGTCATCGACGCGCCGCTCGCCACGCCCGATACGGCGGCAACCGCGGAAGCGTTGTTGCGAGCCAGCGAGGAAGTGCTCGAGCATTGGATCGTCGCGCACGACCTGGAACCGACAAACGACACGCGCGAGGGGTTCCGTTTACTGGCACTGCATCGGCAGGGTGCAAAGGGCGATCCGAGTTTCAATGCGTGTCGCGAGACCTGCCGTGAAGTTGCGTATCACTACAATCTGGTGACACTGCAGCCGGAGTCTACGGATATTACGGATCGTCTCGAAATGATGAAGATGGTATCCAGACACCTGTATTTGTTCGTCAGCGGCAAACTGCAGGTGGCGGAGCTCGGCGACTTTTGCTGTTCGGCCAAGCCCATCCGTGCGGCTGACGCCCCTGTGCCCAAAGAGAGGAATTGAGATATGCCATCCGTACGCGGCTGTAACTTGCCTGACGATTTGCTTTACGACGTCGATAATCACATCTGGTTTACCGAACTCGGCGACGGCACCGTGAAACTCGGAATGACGGCTGTCGCGACGGCGATGGCGGGCAAACTGGTCGCTTTCACGCCGAAGAAAGTCGGCCGCGACGTGCGCGCCGGCAAGTCCTGCGGGACGCTGGAGTCCGGCAAATGGGTTGGCCCGGCGAAGTCCCTCGCCGGCGGTGAGGTCGTGGCCGTCAATGACGACCTGGTCAATGACCCGTCGATCGCCAATGACGATCCCTACGACAAGGGCTGGCTCATCGTCCTCAAGCCCGAGGATTGGGACTCGGTCAAAGGTTCGCTGGTTCGAGGTAGCGACGTCACAGCCGCTTACGAAGCGAAGATGGATGCCGAAGGGTTTGGTGGCTGCGCCTGATGGCCCGGCAGGCAAAGCCCGATGAGGACGTGGTGCCGCAGCTCACCGAGTTGCACGACAAGGCGTCGCATGCCGTCGAGTTGCTCAAGGCCATGGCCAATGAGTGGCGGCTGATGATCCTGTGCCAACTGTCCGAGGGCGAAAAAACGGTCAGCGAACTGCAGGAAATACTTGGCCTGAGCCAGTCCGCATTGTCACAACACCTCGCCGTATTGCGGCGGGAAAAGATCGTCAAGTCGAGGAAGCATGCGCAATCTGTCAGCTATTCGCTGGCGGGCGACGATGCCCCCCGGGTGATGAACACGCTACATGAAGTATTTTGCGCATCGCATGGAGACACGAAATGAAACCTGGTAAGAGCAAGGCCGCCCTGTCAAT
>Ga0210130_1000043_pt1 | contig 18189 bp, 13 predicted proteins | sample White_ThreeSqC_D_2_FD_185591 | JGI IMG/M metagenome (GOLD analysis project Ga0210130, IMG submission 185591) | Wetland microbial communities from the San Francisco Bay, California, USA, that impact long-term carbon sequestration -... | ecosystem: Environmental > Aquatic > Marine > Wetlands ...
GCCGAACGCAGCTTCCGCCACGTCAACCGAACCCTTGTCCTGTAATTTCAACTTCATAGCGGCGCCCCTACTTCTTGGCCTTCACGGCGGGGCGTACGATGACCTTGCCGCCGCGATGACCCGGGACTGCGCCCTTGATCAATAGAAGATTGCGTTCTGCATCGACGCGCACGACCTCGAGATTCTGAGCGGTGCGGCGAACGTTACCCATCTGCCCGGACATTTTCTTGCCCTTGAATACGCGGCCCGGCGTCTGGTTCTGGCCGATCGATCCCGGGGCGCGGTGCGACAGCGAGTTGCCGTGCGTGGCATCCTGCATGCTGAAGTTGTGGCGCTTGACGGTACCGGCAAAACCCTTGCCGATGGACGTACCGATGACGTCAACTTTCTGGCCGGCCTCGAAAAGATCGACCTTCAGCTCGTTGCCAGCCTCGAAATCGCCCTCATCGGACGCATCCAGGCGGAACTCGGTAATTAGGTCGCCGGCTTCTACCTTTGCCGCTGCAAAGTGGCCGGCTGCAGGCTTGCTGACCCGGGACGCTTTGCGGCTTCCGGCTGTTACTTGCAGCGCACGGTAGCCGTCCGTCTCCACGGTCTTCACCTGAGTGATTCGGTTTGGCTGTGCCTCGACCACGGTGACAGGAATAGAAATTCCCTCGTCCGTGAAGACACGTGTCATGCCGCACTTGCGGCCAACAAGACCCATCGTCATCTTCAAAACCTCGCACCGACTTCGATTGGCCGGTGACATACTCGTATCAAAATCTTCACTGCGATCACTTCGATTGGCGACCGCTGCTTTACGGTACCGAACACCCTGTTTCCCGAAGTCCTCATGCCTGACCGGGAATCCAGGTGTCCGGTACCTTATTTCAGGCATGCGAAAGGGCCAGCCATCGCCGAGAGCATTGCTCTCTTAAGCTCTGGGGCTGACCCTAAGCTCCGAACCGGTCATTCAGCCGGCCCGGCTGTCCGGGATTTGCCGTGTCACCCTCGATTTCCTGGCGACTGGTTTATTTATCCTGTATCGGGCCGACTCCCGGTCCGGCCAAATGCAGCGAGCCCGCTATTATACGACTCGGACCTCTTATTACAAGCGGTAACGAGTCTTTTTGGGGCGTTTTTTTCTCGTCAGATCAAGCTAACAAAATCAACGACTTACGCTGGATATGCTGGCGGGTGAGATCTTGTTTGCCGGAAATAAAGCGCAGCGACAAAACTGCTGAAGCAGTTTTGGACGCACAAAGTGCGCCCGAAGGGCCTGCGACAGGGATGTTGCCGGTCAACCGAGCCATTCCGGCAAACAAGATGTCGCCCGCCGGCAAACCGCCCGTGTCGTCGTTCTAGTTCAGCTTGATTTGCACGTCCACGCCTGCCGGAAGCTCGAGCTTCATCAGCGCGTCGACGGTCTTGTCCGTGGGGTCCACGATGTCCATCAGGCGCTTGTGTGTACGAATTTCGTACTGGTCACGGGCGTCCTTGTTGACATGCGGTGATACCAGGATCGTGAACCGCTCCTTTTTCATCGGCAGCGGAATCGGGCCCTTGACCGTCGCGCCGGTGCGCTTGGCGGTATCCACGATTTCCCGCGCCGAATTATCGATCAGGCGATGATCGAATGCCTTGAGGCGGATTCTGATGTTTTGGTTAGTTGCCATGTTGTTTCCTGTTATGTACGAGCGGCCTGTAGCCGCGACTCGGTCGCGGCCAGAGGCCGCCCCTACAATTACTCGATGATCTTCGCGACGACGCCGGCGCCCACGGTACGGCCACCTTCACGAATCGCGAATCGCAGTCCGTCTTCCATGGCGATCGGCGCAATCAGCTCCACCACCATCTGCACGTTGTCACCCGGCATCACCATCTCGGTGCCTTCCGGCAACTCCACCGCACCCGTCACGTCCGTCGTACGGAAGTAAAACTGCGGACGGTAGCCCTTGAAAAACGGCGTATGACGACCACCCTCGTCCTTGGTCAGAATGTAAACCTCTGCCTCGAACTTCGTGTGCGGCGTGATCGATCCCGGCTTCGCCAGTACCTGGCCACGCTCGACCTCTTCACGCTTCGTGCCGCGCAGCAGCACACCAACGTTGTCACCCGCCATGCCCTGGTCCAGCAGCTTCCTGAACATCTCGACACCCGTGCAGGTCGTCTTCGTCGTGTCCTTGATGCCGACAATCTCAATCTCGTCACCAACGTTCACCACACCACGCTCGATACGGCCCGTTACCACCGTGCCACGACCCGAAATCGAGAACACGTCCTCGACCGGCATCAGGAAGTCTCCGTCTACCGCACGCTCCGGCTCCGGAATGTAACTGTCCATCGCCTCAACCAGCTTCAGAATCGACGGCACGCCGATGTCCGACTCGTCACCCTCGAACGCCTTCAGCGCCGAACCCGTGATGATCGGCGTGTCATCGCCCGGAAACTCGTATGTCGACAGCAGATCACGGATCTCCATCTCCACCAGCTCCAGCAGCTCCGCGTCGTCTACCTGGTCCGCCTTGTTCATGTACACCACGATGTACGGCACACCAACCTGCCGCGCCAGCAGAATGTGCTCGCGCGTCTGCGGCATCGGTCCGTCCGCTGCACTCACCACCAGGATCGCACCGTCCATCTGTGCCGCTCCCGTGATCATGTTCTTCACGTAGTCAGCATGGCCCGGGCAGTCAACGTGCGCGTAGTGACGATTGTCGCTCTCGTACTCAACGTGCGCCGTCGCAATCGTAATGCCGCGCTCCCGCTCTTCCGGGGCATTGTCAATCGATGCGTAATCCTTGACCTCGCCACCGTGCTTCTCGGCCATCACCTTCGTCAGTGCCGCCGTCAGCGTCGTCTTGCCGTGGTCAACGTGACCAATCGTGCCAACGTTAACGTGGGGTTTTGTTCTTTCAAATTTTGCTTTAGACATGTCCCTGTTTCCCGGGTTGGTTTGTCACGCGCAACACGCGCTGGTTCGATTCAATAACGAGCAGCTCAGCTCGCCTTTTTCATCACTATATCAGCCACATTCTGCGGCACTTCTGCGTACTTCTGAAACTCCATAGAGTACACGGCACGGCCCTGGCTCATCGAACGCAGATCCGTGGCATAGCCGAACATTTCGGCCAGCGGTACTTCGGCACGAATGATCTTGCCTGCCGGCGTGTCATCCATACCTTGCGGCAGGCCGCGACGGCGATTCAGGTCGCCCATCACGTCTCCCATGTAATCCTCGGGGGTTACTACCTCGACCTTCATGATCGGCTCGAGCAGAACCGGATCGGCCTTTAGCGCACCCTCACGGAACGCCATGCTGCCGGCGATCTTGAAGGCCATTTCGCTGGAGTCCACGTCGTGGTAGGAGCCGTCATACAGCGATACCCGGCAATCGACCACCGGGTACCCGGCGACGACGCCATTTTCCATCTGTTCCCGCACGCCCCGATCAACGGCCGGAATGTACTCCTTCGGCACGACGCCGCCAACGATTGCGTTGACGAATTCGTAGCCTGTCCCGGCTGGCAACGGTTCGATCTCGACATAGACGTGACCGTACTGGCCGCGGCCACCGGACTGCCGCACAAACTTGCCTTCCTGCTTGACCGCCCGACGTATGGTTTCGCGGTAAGCAACCTGCGGCTTGCCGACATTGGCCTCGACCTTGAACTCGCGCTTCATGCGATCGACGATGATATCGAGATGCAATTCGCCCATGCCCGAAATGATCGTCTGGCCGGATTCCTCGTCCGTATGCACACGAAAAGACGGGTCTTCCTTGGCCAGCTTCTGCAGAGCCATGCCCATCTTGTCCTGGTCGACCTTGGTCCTCGGCTCAACCGCGACAGATATCACGGGCTCCGGAAAATCCATGCGCTCGAGCATGATCCTGTCTTTTAGATCACACAGCGTGTCGCCGGTCGTAACATCCTTCAGTCCGACTGCCGCGGCGATGTCGCCGGCACGAACTTCCTTGATCTCTTTTCGATCGTTCGAGTGCATCTGCAAAATGCGGCCGATGCGCTCCTTCTTGCCCTTCACCGGGTTGAAGATCGTATCGCCTGAATTCAGGACGCCCGAATAGACGCGGAAAAATGTCAGGTTACCAACGAACGGGTCGGTCGCAATCTTGAATGCCAGTGCCGCGAACGGTGCGTCGTCTTTCGGCGGCCGCGTCGCTTCGGTTTCCTCATCGACGTGTCCGACGATGGGGGGTACGTCTACCGGCGACGGCATGAATTCGATGACCCCATCGAGCATCGCCTGCACACCCTTGTTCTTGAACGCCGAGCCGCACATGGCGACCACCAGCTCACCCTTCAAGGTGCGCTCGCGCAGGCCACGGCGTATTTCGTCTTCCGAAAGCGCGCTGTCATTCAGGAACTTGTCCATCAGTTCCTCGTTAGCCTCGGCCGCGGCTTCGATCATCTTTTCGCGCCATACCATGGCTTCTTCGCGCAGTTCTGCCGGAATCTCGCGAGCGTCATAAGTCATGCCCATGTTGCTCTCGTCCCAGTAGATCGCCTTCATGCGAACCAGGTCGATCACACCGGCAAACTTTTCTTCGGCGCCAATTGGCAACTGAATGGGTACGGCGTTGGCTGCAAGTCGCTCACGAACCTGCCGGACGACACGCAGGAAGTTAGCCCCGGCACGGTCCATCTTGTTGACGAAGATCATGCGCGGCACGCGGTACTTGTTGCCCTGGCGCCAGACCGTTTCCGTCTGCGGCTCGACACCACCTACCGAACACAGTACCGTCACCGCGCCATCCAGCACGCGCAGGCTCCGCTCTACCTCGATCGTGAAGTCGACGTGGCCGGGCGTATCTATAATATTGATGCGGTGCTCGTCGAACTGCTTGTCCATCCCGCTCCAGAAGCAGGTGGTCGCCGCCGACGTAATCGTGATGCCGCGCTCCTGTTCCTGTTCCATCCAGTCCATGACGGCCGCACCGTCATGTACCTCACCTATCTTGTGTGAGACACCCGTATAGAACAACACACGCTCGGTCGTGGTCGTTTTGCCCGCATCGATATGGGCCATAATGCCAATATTGCGGTAACGCTGAATGGGGGTTGTACGAGCCACGACAAAGCCTGCTACCAGCGGTAGTGCGAGAATGCTTTATTGGCTTCCGCCATGCGATGCGTGTCTTCTTTCTTCTTTACTGCCGTGCCACGATTCTCCGCAGCCTCGAGCAATTCATGGGCGAGACGGTGCGCCATCGACTTTTCGCTGCGCTTGCGGGCAGCGTCGATAACCCAACGCATGGCAAGCGTCTGCCGACGTGCGGGACGCACCTCGACCGGCACCTGGTACGTTGCACCACCAACACGACGTGACTTGACCTCGACGGCCGGCTTGACGTTCTCGAGCGCGGTTTCGAGGAGCTCGAGCGCCTTTTCGCCGGAGTTGGTTTCGCGCTCTGCAATGCGATCCAGTGCGCCGTAGATGATGCGCTCGGCGACGGACTTCTTGCCGTCATTCATGATCATGTTCATGAATTTTGCAAGCAGATCACTACCGTACCTGGGATCCGGCAGAATCGTGCGTTTCGGTGCCTGTGTTCTTCTGGACATGTTTGTCTCTTCAATAAAGCGCGGCCCGCGGCCGCTCCTGCAAACTACTTCGGGGCCGACAGTCGCTCGTACGAGCGGCGATCCGCCACGAAACGATTAAGATTTCGGACGCTTGGTGCCGTATTTGGAGCGGCCCTGGCGACGATCCGATACGCCGGAGCAGTCGAGCGTGCCACGCACTGTGTGGTAACGAACACCCGGCAAGTCCTTGACACGGCCGCCACGGATCAGCACTACGCTGTGTTCCTGCAGGTTGTGGCCTTCACCGCCGATGTAGCTGGTGACTTCGAAGCCGTTCGTCAGTCGCACACGGGCAACTTTCCGCATGGCCGAGTTCGGCTTCTTCGGGGTCGTCGTATAGACACGCGTGCACACGCCGCGCTTTTGCGGGCTGGCGTCGAGCGCCGGTACCGTGCTTTTCGCACGCTTGGTCGCGCGAGGTTTACGAACTAACTGGTTCACTGTGGCCATGGGCCTTCACTCTTCTTTGTCTGGTTAAATAAAAACTACAAATCTCGTTGTTCTGGTGCGCTTGCAGCCGTTTGCAACGAGCGCACCCGACCGCCGAACTTCTCGAGTCCAGTGACCGGGTCATTTCAGGGCCCGGCGTGACGCCGAACTCCGAAAAAGTCGGGGCTCACCAAATCGGCGAGCCCCGGGGTTAAGGGCGGGCATTTTAGTGATGCCGGCAAGCCAGTGTCAAGAAAGCGCCCATTGTGCCGCGTTCTGACCGCCAAGTCCTTGTTTCTATTAGGCGGTATTGGATTCCTCGGTGCTTTCGTCAGGCGCTTCCGATGCTTCCGCCGCAACCTCGTCTCCTGCTTCCTCGGAGGCAGCCTCTTCGGCTTCGGCAGCCGCAGCTTCCGCGGCCAGCTGGTTGTCCTCCAGTTCCTGAAGCTGGTCTGCCAGGTCCTGTTCCCGCGTGCGACGGCGTTCGGCATGGTGTGCGAAGCCGGTACCCGCAGGAATCAGGCGACCTACGATGACGTTTTCCTTCAGGCCGCGCAGTTCGTCGCGAAGCCCGCGAACTGCGGCTTCGGTAAGTACTCGCGTGGTTTCCTGGAACGATGCCGCCGAGATGAACGACTCGGTCGCAAGTGACGCCTTCGTAATGCCCAGCAGGATCGGTTCGCAGGTCAGTTTTTCCTTGCCCTGGACTGCCAGCTGATCCTCTTCCTCGAAGAACCGTGCCTTGTCGATCTGTTCGCCGCGCAGGTAGTTGCTCTCGCCCGGCGTGGCCACAATGACTTTGCGCAACATCTGGCGAATGATCACCTCGATGTGCTTGTCATTGATCTTCACACCCTGCAGGCGATAAACGTCCTGGATTTCGCGTACGAGATAGTCGGCCAGCGATTCGACGCCCTGCAGCCGCAGGATGTCATGCGGGTTCGGCTCGCCGTCCGCGATGATTTCACCGCGTGCGACCTGCTCTCCCTCGAACACGTTCAGGTGACGCCACTTCGGAATCAGCTCTTCGTAGCTCTCACCGGACTCATCGGTAATGACCAGGCGACGCTTGCCCTTGGTTTCCTTGCCGAAACTGACGGTACCGGTATGCTCGGCCATGATCGCCGGGTCCTTCGGCTTGCGGGCCTCGAACAGGTCGGCAACACGCGGCAGACCACCGGTGATATCGCGAGTCTTCGACGACTCCTGCGGGATACGGGCAATGATGTCACCGACCGACACGCTGGCGCCGTCCGCCATCGAGATGATGGCGCCGACAGGCAACGCATAGACCGCCGGAATCTCGGTGTTCGCGAAGCAAATCTCCTTGCCATCGTCGTCGATGAGCTTGGCTACCGGACGCAGGTCCTTTCCGGCGCCGCCACGGCTCTTCGGATCGAGCACGACGATACTGGTCAGACCGGTAAATTCGTCGACCTGCTCGGTGACCGTGACGCCATCAATAAAGTCCTCGAACCTGATGTGGCCTTCAACCTCGGTGACAACCGGGTGCGTATGCGGATCCCAGGTCGCAACGATCTGGCCCTGCTTGACCTCTTCGTTGTCCTGAATCGTGATCGTCGCACCATACGGTACTTTGTAGCGCTCACGCTCGCGGCCCATGCTGTTGACGATCGAGATTTCACCGGAACGTGACACCGCCACCAGGTAACCCTTGTGGTGCGCCACGGTCTTGATGTTGACCAGCTTGGCCACACCGTTCGACTTGATCTCGATGTTGTTGATCGCCGCAGAACGGGACGCCGCACCACCGATATGGAAGGTACGCATCGTCAGCTGTGTGCCGGGCTCACCAATCGATTGTGCCGCAATAACACCCACCGCTTCGCCGATATTGATGCGATGTCCGCGGGCCAGGTCGCGCCCGTAACACTGCGAGCACACGCCGTAGCGAACCTCACAGGTGATCGGCGAACGCACCAGTACCTGGTCGATCGAGAGTTCCTCGAGATGCGCTACCGTGGCTTCATCGAGCATCGTGCCGGCGTCGAAGGCAACCTTGTCGGTGCCCGGAATCATGACCGGTTCCGCCAGCACGCGACCGAGCACGCGCTCCGCCAGCGGCTCGACGATATCGCCACCTTCAACGAGCGGCGCCATCGAAACACCGTTACGCGTTTCGCAGTCGATCTCGGTGACAACCAGGTCCTGGGCTACGTCGACGAGTCGCCGCGTCAGGTAACCCGAGTTGGCCGTCTTCAATGCCGTGTCGGCGAGGCCCTTGCGAGCACCGTGGGTCGAGATGAAGTACTGCAGTACGTCCAGGCCTTCGCGGAAGTTTGCCGTAATCGGCGTTTCGATGATCGAGCCATCCGGTTTGGCCATCAGGCCACGCATGCCGGCGAGCTGGCGAATCTGCGCTGCCGAACCACGAGCACCGGAGTCGGCCATCATGTAGATCGAGTTGAACGATTCCTGCTCGACCTCATTGCCCTTGGCGTCCTTGACCATCTCGCCACCCAACTTGTCCATCATCGCCTTCGCGACCTGGTCGTTGGTGCGCGACCAGATGTCGACGACCTTGTTGTACCGCTCGCCGTCGGTCACGAGACCTGAACCGTACTGGTCCTGGATCTCCTTAACCTCTGCTTCGGCAATGCTGAGAATCTCTTCCTTGTTCTCCGGTACGACCATGTCGTTGACGCCGATCGAGATACCGGCCTTCGTCGCAAAGCGGAAGCCGGTGTACATCAGGCGGTCCGCGAAAACGACCGTCTTCTTCAGGCCCAGCTGGCGATAACAGGCATTGATAACGTTCGAAATAGCCTTCTTCGACATAGCGCGGTTGATATGGGAGAACTCCATGCCTGTCGGCAGGATGTCCGACAACAACGCACGACCGACCGTCGTATCGACAATCTTGGTCACTTCGACCAGTTCATCGTCGTCATTACGCTCGGTGGCCGTCACGCGAATCCGTACCTGGGCCTGCAAGTCGGCGAAACCGGTTTCGTAGGCCCGGCGCGCCTCGTCGAGGCTGGACAGGACCATGCCCTCGCCCTTGGCATTGATTTTCGTACGTGTCATCCAGTACAGGCCGAGAACGACGTCCTGTGACGGCACGATGATCGGATCGCCGTTCGCCGGCGACAGGATGTTGTTCGACGACATCATCAGCGCGCGTGCTTCGAGCTGCGCCTCGATCGACAACGGCACGTGCACGGCCATCTGGTCACCATCGAAGTCGGCGTTGAACGCCGTGCAGACGAGCGGGTGCAGTTGGATTGCCTTGCCTTCGATCAGTACCGGCTCGAACGCCTGGATGCCGAGACGGTGCAGCGTCGGTGCGCGGTTCAGCATGACCGGGTGCTCGCGAATGACTTCTTCGAGAATATCCCAGACTTCTGCGCCCTCGCGCTCGACCAGGCGCTTGGCTGCCTTGATCGTCGTCGCTTCACCGCGCAACTGCAATTTCGAGAAAATGAACGGCTTGAAGAGTTCCAGCGCCATCTTCTTCGGCAGGCCGCACTGGTGCAGCTTCAGCGTCGGGCCAACCACGATGACCGAACGGCCGGAGTAGTCGACGCGCTTGCCGAGCAGGTTCTGGCGGAAACGTCCCTGCTTGCCCTTGATCATGTCGGCGAGCGACTTCAACGGGCGCTTGTTGGTGCCGGTGATGGCACGGCCACGACGACCGTTGTCGAGCAGTGCGTCCACTGACTCCTGCAGCATGCGCTTCTCGTTGCGCACGATGATGTCCGGTGCGTTCAGCTCCAGCAGGCGGCGCAGGCGATTGTTACGGTTGATGACGCGGCGATAAAGATCGTTCAGGTCGGAGGTCGCGAAACGGCCGCCATCCAGCGGTACCAGCGGACGCAGGTCCGGCGGCAGCACGGGCAGAACGGTCAGTACCATCCACTCGGGCTTGTTGCCCGACTCGAGAAACGACTCGATCAGTTTCAGGCGCTTGGAAAGGCGCTTGATCTTGGTCTCGGAGCGCGTCGCGCCCATGTCGTCACGAACCTTCAGGATTTCACGCTGCAGGTCGATCGTCATCAGCATTTCGCGCACGGCCTCGGCACCCATGCGGGCATCGAACTCGTCGCCATACTGCTCGAGTGCCTCGAGGTACATGTCGTCGGTCATCAGCTGACCACGTTCGAGGTCGGTCATGCCCGGGTCCACAACGACGAAAGCCTCGAAGTACAGGACGCGCTCGATTTCCCTGAGCGTCATGTCGAGCATCAGGCCGATACGGCTGGGCAGCGACTTCAGGAACCAGATATGCGCTACCGGGCTGGCCAGCTCGATGTGTGCCATACGCTCGCGGCGGACCTTGGTCTGTGTGACTTCAACACCGCATTTCTCACAGACCACGCCGCGATGCTTCAGGCGCTTGTACTTGCCACACAGGCACTCGTAGTCCTTGATCGGGCCGAAGATCTTCGCGCAGAACAGGCCGTCACGTTCGGGCTTGAATGTGCGGTAGTTGATCGTTTCAGGCTTCTTGACCTCGCCGAACGACCACGAGCGGACCATGTCCGGCGACGCCAGCCCGATGCGAATCGCATCGAAATCGTCAACCGGGTTCTGGTACTTGAAAAGCTTAAGCAGATCTTTCATTAGTCTGTCTCCAGCTCAATGTTGATGCCAAGAGATCGAATCTCCTTGACCAACACATTGAACGATTCCGGCATACCGGCATCCATGTAGTGCTCCCCGTCCACGATGTTCTTGTACATCTTGGTACGGCCCTGGACGTCGTCCGACTTGACGGTCAGCATTTCCTGCAGCGTATAGGAGGCGCCGTAGGCTTCGAGCGCCCAGACCTCCATCTCGCCGAAGCGCTGGCCGCCGAACTGCGCCTTGCCGCCCAGCGGCTGCTGGGTAACGAGACTGTACGGACCGGTCGAACGGGCATGCATCTTGTCATCAACCAGGTGGTTGAGTTTCAGCATGTACATGTAGCCAACGGTAACCTCACGATCGAACTTGTCGCCCGTGCGACCGTCGTACAACGTCGACTGGCCCGAAACGTCGAGTCCGGCGAGTTCGAGGAGGCCCTTGATCTCTTCCTCGGTCGCACCGTCGAACACCGGCGTCGCCGTCGGCACGCCCTTGGTCAGGTTGCCCGCAAGTTCGACGATCTCGGCATCACTGAATGACTTCAGGTCCTCAGTCCGGCCACCGGTCTTGTTATAGACCGAATCCAGGAACTGTCGCAGCTGCACGACCGATTCCTGCGCCTTGAGCATCTCGTTGATCTTGTTGCCAACGCCTTTCGCCGCCCAGCCGAGATGCGTTTCGAGCACCTGGCCGACGTTCATGCGTGACGGCACGCCCAGCGGGTTCAGGACGATGTCAACCGGATTACCGTCTTCCAGGTACGGCATGTCTTCGACCGGAACGATCGTCGAGATGACGCCCTTGTTACCATGACGACCAGCCATCTTGTCGCCCGGCTGGATGCGGCGCTTGACGGCCAGGTAGACCTTGACCATCTTGAGCACGCCCGGTGCGAGGTCGTCGCCGGCGGTGATCTTCGTTTTCTTCTCTTCGTAACGACGATCGAACTCGTCACGCTGCGCCTTCAGGCGCTCGTACGCCTTCTGCAGCTGCTCGTTGGCATCGTCGTTCTTCAGGCGAATCTCGAACCACTGTTCGCGCGGCACCTCGTCGAGGTAGCCCTTCGTGATCTTGCTACCGGACTTGAGCTTGTTCGGGCCGCCCTGGGCCACCTTGGCCGTGAGCATGCGCTCGACGCGCTCGTAGATGTCTTCCTCGAGGATACGCAGAGTGTCATCGAGGTCCTTGCGAACGCTCTCGAGTTCTGCCCGCTCGATCGACAGGGCCCGCGGGTCCTTCTCGACGCCATCACGTGTGAACACGCGTACGTCGATGACCGTGCCATCCATGCCGGGCGGAACGCGCAAGCTGGTGTCTTTAACGTCAGATGCTTTCTCGCCAAAGATCGCGCGCAGCAATTTCTCCTCCGGCGTGAGCTGGGTTTCGCCTTTCGGCGTAACCTTGCCGACGAGGATGTCGCCTGCCTTGACCTCGGCACCGATGAACGCGATGCCCGATTCGTCGAGCTTCGCCAGCGCGGCGTCACCGACGTTCGGAATATCCGACGTGATGTCTTCAGGCCCGAGCTTGGTGTCGCGGGCCACGCACTGCAGTTCCTCGATATGAATCGTCGTGAAGCGGTCTTCCTTGACGACGCGCTCCGAGATCAGGATCGAGTCCTCGAAGTTGTAACCGTTCCACGGCATGAACGCGACCAGCAGGTTCTGGCCCAGCGCCAGCTCGCCCATGTCGGTGGACGGGCCGTCAGCCAGTACGTCGCCTTCGGCAATCGTGTCGCCACTCTTGACCAGCGGTCGCTGGTTGATACAGGTGTTCTGGTTCGACCGCGTGTACTTGGTCAGGTTGTAGATATCGACACCCGGTTCTTCCGCCGTGGTTTCGTCGTCATTGACGCGTACCACGATACGTGACGCATCGACCGAATCTACAATGCCGCCGCGACGCGCGACCACGGTGACGCCGGAGTCGATCGCGACAGCGCGTTCGATACCGGTGCCGACCAGGGGCGCTTCCGCACGCAGCGTCGGCACTGCCTGGCGCTGCATGTTCGAGCCCATCAGGGCGCGGTTGGCGTCGTCGTGCTCGAGGAACGGAATCAGTGCCGCCGCAACCGAGACGATCTGGCGCGGGCTGACGTCCATGTAGTTGACGTCTTCCGGGCTCGCCAGCGTGAACTCGTTCTTGTGACGCACCGCGACGAGTTCTTCTACGAACTTGCCGTTCTTGTCGAGCTCCGAGTTCGCCTGGGCAATGATGAACTGGCTTTCCTCGATCGCCGACAGGTAGTCGATGTCCGACGTGACCTTGCCGTTCTCGACCTTGCGATAGGGCGTCTCGAGGAACCCGTAGGCGTTGGTACGCGCATACACTGCCAGCGAGTTGATCAGGCCGATATTCGGGCCTTCCGGCGTTTCGATCGGGCAAACCCGGCCGTAGTGGGTCGGGTGCACGTCGCGCACTTCGAAGCCCGCGCGCTCACGGGTCAGGCCGCCCGGCCCGAGCGCCGAGACGCGGCGCTTGTGCGTGACTTCCGACAGCGGATTGTTCTGGTCCATGAACTGCGACAGCTGGCTGGAGCCGAAGAATTCCTTGACCGCGGCCGCAACCGGCTTCGCGTTGATCATTTCCTGCGGCATCAGGCCGTCGGCCTCGGCCTGGGTCAGGCGTTCCTTGACGGCGCGCTCGACGCGTACGAGACCAACGCGGAAAGCGTTCTCGGCCATTTCGCCGACGCTGCGTACGCGACGGTTGCCAAGGTGGTCAATATCATCGACGGTGCCATAACCGTTGCGAATATTGATCAGCGTGGACAGTACGTCGAGGATGTCTTCCCGATCGAGAACGCCCTCACCCTCGGAGCTGTCGCGGCCTACGCGCCGGTTGAACTTCATGCGTCCAACGGCCGACAGGTCGTAACGATCCGGGTTGAAGAACAGGTTCTGGAACAGGTTTTCGGCAGCTTCCTTGGTAGGCGGCTCGCCGGGACGCATCATCCGGTAGATTTCGACCAGCGCTTCCAGTCGCGTCGTCGAAGGATCGATGTTCAGTGTGTTCGAGATAAACGGGCCCCGGTCGAGGTCGTTGACGTACAGGGTCTGAATCCGGTCGATACCAGCCTCGATCAGCTGTTCCACCAGTTCGGCCGTCAGCTCGGTGTTGGCGGCGGCGAGCAGCTCGCCGGTTTCGGTATCGACGATGTCGTGGGAAAGAATCTTGCCCTCGAGGTATTCCGCCGGAACGACGAGCTTGTCGACAGACGACTTCTCCATTTCACGGACGTGCTTCGCCGTAATGCGCTTGCCTTCCTCGACGATAACCTTGCGTCCCAGCTTGATCTCGAACGTCGCGGTCTCACCGCGCAGGCGCTCGGGGACAAGCCCCATCTTGATGTCTTTGGACGACAGGTAGAATTCGTTCGTATCGAAGAACAGGTCGAGCATTTCTTCGTTGTTCATGCCGAGAGCGCGCAGGATGATCGTGACCGGCAGTTTCCGGCGGCGATCGATGCGGGCGAACACAGCGTCCTTGGGATCGAACTCCATGTCGAGCCACGAACCGCGGTATGGAATGACCCGCGCCGAAAACAGCAGCTTGCCGGAGCTGTGGGTCTTGCCCTTGTCGTGATCGAAAAATACGCCTGGCGAACGATGCAGCTGGGAAACGATGACGCGTTCCGTGCCGTTGATCACGAACGTGCCGTGATCGGTCATCAGTGGCATTTCACCGAGATAAACTTCCTGCTCGCGAATATCCTTGACGGGTTTCGGCGTGCCGCTGGCTTCCTTGTCATAGATAACGAGGCGGACCAGCACGCGAATCGGAGCCGCATAGGTCAAGCCCCGCATCTGACATTCCTTGACGTCAAATACCGGCTCGCCGAGGCGATAGCTCACGTATTCGAGCGCCGCGTTGCCCGAATAGCTGACAATCGGAAACACCGATTTGAAAGCAGCGTGGAGACCGATGTCGTCACGGTCTTCGATTGTCTTGTCCGTCTGCAGGAACTTGTTGTATGAGTCGACCTGGATCGACAACAGGTACGGCACGTCCAGAATAGTCGGACGCTTGCCGAAGTCCTTGCGGATTCGCTTTTTCTCAGTGAATGAGTATGCCATTCGAGAAATCCTCGTTAGCTTGGTGCTAAAAAATTCAGATGCGCGCAAGCAGCCAGCCGGAAACCGGCTGGCTGCTTGCCCGACTTAAACCCTTTGCGATAACGCACGGGGTTGTGCATCGACGATGCAACTGCTTTTGCAAGCTGCTTATTTCAGCTCTACGCTTGCGCCAGCTTCTTCGAGCTGCTTCTTGACGTCTTCGGCTTCCGCCTTGGCAGCGCCTTCCTTGATGGTCGACGGTACGCCTTCGACAGCGTCCTTCGCTTCCTTGAGGCCGAGGCCGGTGATCGCACGAACCGCCTTGATCACAGCAACCTTGTTGCCGCCGAAGCTGGTCATGACTACATCGAATTCGTCCTTCTCTTCAGCGGCAGCGCCTGCCTCGGCAGCCGGGCCGGCAGCGACAGCAACCGGTGCTGCTGCAGATACGCCCCACTCTTCCTCGAGCATCTTGACGAGCTCAACAACTTCCATGATGGGCTTTGCGCTCAGTTCTTTGAGCAGGTCTTGGTTTGAAAGTGCCATTTCTATAGTTTCCTTAAAAATTTATTTCCTGAGTCAGGGAATACTTCCCCACAAATCTTTACTACCCTTATGCAGCTTCCTGTTCGCCGCGCGCGGACAAGGTCCGTGCGAGCATCGCAGGCGGTTCTGCAAGCGTGCGTACCAGTTGGCTCATCGGTGCTACGAACACGCCAAGCAACATCGCGCGTGCCTGATCCAGCGTCGGCAATTCGGCCAACTTCGCGAGATCAGACCCTGGCAACAATTGCCCACCGGCCGATAGCGAGACTGCCTGCAGAGCGTTGTGCTCCTTGGCGAAGTCCTTGATAACCCTGGCAGCGGCACCGGGATCGTCCTTTGCAAACGCGAGCAGAATCGGTCCCTTGAGCGTGTCACGCATACACTCAAAGTCTGTTCCTTCGACGGCGCGGCGTGCCAGCGTGTTCTTGATCACACGCATGTACACACCAGAGGCACGCGCGTTCTTGCGCAACTCCGTCATCTGCGAAACAGTCAGACCCCTGTACTCAGCCGCAACGGCTGTTACAGACTCTCCTGCAACCGTGTTCACCTCGGCGACAAGCGCTTTCTTGTCTTCGAGTCTTAGTGCCATATCAACTCCTGGCTTTCTTTACGGTTGTCTTCACGAACAGGGCGAGCCCTGTTCGCACCCAGTCGGAAACTTCTTGTTTCCTTAGTCGAATGGGCAACCGTCACCAGACAAATCTGACTCAGGTAACACCATCTGCACAGGCGGTTATTAAGACCAGTAACAAAACCAGTCGCCTGTGGTCTTCGACGATCGCCACGTCCGTGTGGCTGCTTGCCATTGCGAGCAATGTCGCGCCGGCAAATTCTTGGGCCTTGTCCGCCGGCTCAAACGCCGATGGACGCCCGGTCTACTGCAACGCCCGGACCCATCGTGCTGGATACCGTCAGTTTCTTGACGTATGAGCCCTTGGCAGCTGCCGGCTTGGCCTTCTTGAGGTCATTGAGCAGCGCGTCAAGATTTTCCCTGAGCGCGGCTACTTCGAAATCGGCCCTGCCAATCGCGCAGTGAATGATGCCGGCCTTGTCCGTGCGATACCGCACCTGGCCCGCCTTCGCATTCTTCACGGCGGTCGTCACGTCCGCTGTCACCGTACCGACTTTCGGGTTCGGCATCAGGCCGCGCGGGCCGAGAATCTGGCCCAACTGGCCAACGACACGCATGGCGTCCGGCGTCGCGATAACCACATCGAAGTTCATCTCCCCGCCCTTGACTGCCTCGGCAAGATCTTCGAAACCAACAATATCGGCGCCGGCTGCGGTCGCCTTGTCGGCGTTTTCGCCCTGGGCAAAAACCGCAACGCGGACCGTCTTGCCGGTACCGTTCGGCAATACCGTGGATCCACGCACGACCTGGTCCGACTTGCGCGGGTCCACGCCGAGGTTGACGGCAACGTCTATGCTCTCGGGGAACCTGGCCGTGGCCAGTTCCTTGACGAGTTCCAGCGCTGCTTCGATGTCATATACCTTGAGGGTGTCGACTTTCTCGCGGATCGCCTGCTTTCTCTTGCTGATGCGCGCCATTAGTTCACTCCCTCTGTCTCGATACCCATGCTGCGGGCAGTGCCTGCAACCGTACGCACCGCGGCATCCATGTCAGCCGCAGTCAGGTCGGGCATCTTGGTCGTCGCAATCTCTTCGAGCTGCGCACGATTGACCTTGCCGACCTTGTCCGTATTCGGCGTGCCCGAGCCTTTCTTGATGCCGGCCGCCTTACGCAGCAGCACCGCCGCCGGCGGGGTCTTGGAGATGAACGTGAAACTGCGGTCGCTGTAGACCGTAATCACGACAGGAATGGGCAGTCCCGGCTCGGTACCCTGGGTTTGCGCGTTGAACGCCTTGCAAAACTCCATGATATTGACGCCGTGCTGACCGAGGGCCGGACCGACTGGCGGCGACGGATTCGCCTGGCCGGCCGGAACCTGCAGCTTGATATAGCTGGCAACTTTCTTCGCCATTTTGCATTACCTCTTCGAGTTCAAACGCCTGTTCAAGGCTCCTCGTATGTATTTGCGACCAGTGGCCGCGATTGCGCGCCAGGCGCGCCTGAAAAACTTGTCTAACCCTTCTCGACCTGGGCGAAATCCAGCTCGACGGGCGTCGAGCGGCCCAGAATCTGCACCGCAACCTGCAAGCGGTTCTTCTCGTAATTCACCTGCTCGACGACTCCGGAGAAGTCGTTGAACGGCCCATTCGTTACACGCACCACCTCGCCAGGCTCGAACAATACTTTCGGCCGCGGCTTGTCGACGCCTTCCTGGACGCGTTGCAGAATATTCTCTGCTTCTTTCTCCGTGATCGGCGCAGGCCGGTCACTCGATCCACCGATAAACCCGAGCACCTTCGGCACTTCCTTGACGAGGTGCCAGGTCTCATCGTCCATTTCCATCTGCACGAGCACATAGCCCGGGAAAAACTTGCGTTCGCTGCGGCGCTTCTGGCCTTCCCGCATCTCGACGACTTCTTCCGTCGGCACCAGGATTTCGCCAAACTTGTCCTGCAGCCCCATACGCTTGATGCGCTCCTCGAGCGCCGCTTTAACGCGGTGCTCGAAGTTCGAATAGGCGTGCACGATGTACCAGCGTAAGGCCACTAACGTAATTCCTCTAAAATCTTGCGCGACGGACTCTTGTCGCTTAACCAACCAGGGTCCGGGTAAGCCACAGCAGGGCCGAATCCAGTCCCCAGAAGAACAGCATCATGACGAGCGTGAAGACGAACACAGCGATTGCGGTCTGCGTCGTCTCCTGCTTTGTCGGCCAGACAACCTTGCGGATCTCGACGCGCGAGCCCTGAATGAAGTGCCACAGCCGCTGTCCCTGGGTACTCGTCATCGCAATGCCGATTCCGACAGCCGCGCCGGCCAGTACCATCAGTACGCGCACCGCTTGCGCGATGTCGTTGGCATAGTAGTAGTAGGCATACAGTCCGCCCACCAACGCGGCCGCCGATATCAG
>Ga0210130_1000046_pt1 | contig 17293 bp, 15 predicted proteins | sample White_ThreeSqC_D_2_FD_185591 | JGI IMG/M metagenome (GOLD analysis project Ga0210130, IMG submission 185591) | Wetland microbial communities from the San Francisco Bay, California, USA, that impact long-term carbon sequestration -... | ecosystem: Environmental > Aquatic > Marine > Wetlands ...
GGTTCGAATCCCTCCCTCTCCGCCAGAAATCCAAAATGGGGCCCTTGCGGCCCCATTTTTGATTTCTTGCCGAGTGCGGTTGCGGACGAGAACCCTGTTCGACCGACACAGCCGCACAGCGGCATGTCGGCAGCGCTCGCTGCGCGAGTGAGCTGAATCCCTCCCTTGCGACACATTTTCGTCTTCTCGCCGAGTGCGGTTGCGGACGAGAACCCTGTTCGACCGACACAGCCGCGCAGCGACGCAGTCGCATGCCCGGTCGCAAAGCGACAATCTCTCCAGCCTGCAGCCGGGTGAGGCTGGCTATTCATACCCGAATTTCTGCTATCTTGAGCATCCGGCAAGTCCTGGATCGAGAGCCTCTTGAGTCAACTGTTTGAGGAACTGAAACGACGGAACGTATTTCGCGTTGCGCTCGCTTATCTGGCGGTAGGTTGGCTCGTCCTGCAGGTAGCGCAGCTCGTGCTCGAAAGCACATCGGCACCGGACTGGGTCATGCAGGTATTCCTGCTTGCCGTCGCCGTCGGCTTCCCCTTTGCCATTCTTTTCGCCTGGGCCTTCGAAGTGACACCTGAAGGCATCAAGCGCGAGAAAGACGTGGACCGTACCCGATCGATTACCGACCAGACCGGTCGCAAACTGAATCGCACAATCATTGTCGTCCTTGTAACTGCCGTTGCATTCCTGCTCCTGGACAAGTTTGCGTTGCGAGACGATACAGGGCCCGCCGCGGTGACGACAGACAGGTCCGTCGCCGTGTTGCCGTTCGTAACGATGAGCAGCGGACCGGATGACGAGTACTTTTCCGACGGCCTCACCGAGGAAATTCTCAATTCGTTGACCCGTGTACCCGAGCTGCTCGTGACAGCAAGGACATCGGCATTTCACTTCAAGGGTAAGGATATTCCGATCCCCGAAATTGCGGCAACACTCGGCGTTGCCCACATTGTCGAGGGCTCTGTCAGGCGCTCAGGTGAGCGTTTGCGCATAACGGCACAGTTGATTCGGGCCAAGGACGGCTTCCACCTGTGGTCGGAGACTTACGACCACGACACCAGTGATGCGTTCGGCGTGCAGACCGATATCGCGGAGAAGATCGCCGCGGCGCTGGACATCGTCCTTGACGATGAGCAACGACAGAAGATGCGATCGGTGGGCCTGCAGAACCCGGAAGCCTATATTGCCTTCCAGAAAGGTGTCGAGCTTTTCAATGCTGCGCACGGCGCTGAAGGCCAGATCGACAAGATGCTGGTAGCCAACGAGTGGTTCGAGAAAACCATGGCGTTGCAGCCCGAGTTTTCCGACGTGTATGGCTATCACTCGGACTATTTCACGCATGTCCTGCTGGATGATTCGCTCGACAATCCGCCAACGACAGACGAACTGAATGCAGCGATGTCGAACCTGGAGGCGGATCTGGCCAATGCAATCCGGCATTCTCCCGATGAGGGGCGCAGAAGTGCGAATTCCTTTGACCTGGACTTCGTCAGCGGAAGATGGCGCGGCTTACAGGCAAGGTTTGAAGAGGTTGTCGAGGAAGGCAAGTGCTACCAGCCCAACTGGCCCGAGATGATTACGCTCCCATTCGGCCAGGCAGCGGACGTCGCCGAGTTGATGCAGCAATTAATCGAGTGCGATCCACTGGCATTTCCAGGCTGGATGACGTTGGCATCGGCCAGCCAGTGGCAGGGAGATTTTGAATCCGCTATCGCAACGTCCCGGCTTGGCTTCGAGGTAACCGGACACAACCTTTTGCTCAACGAGCTGATCAACTCGCTGATTGGCGCCGGACTTTTTGACGAGGCCAGGACAATCGTGGACCGGGAGTTTCGTAATGAATCCGCACGCCTGTACAGATTGTTCAAAATCGCCGCAATCCAGGGGGACGAAGCCGCGACGACAGCACTTCTGAATCAATACCAGACCGTTGCCACACGCAAGGTCAACACGATGGTCGCGACCGCGATGGCCGGGCAATATGACAAGGCCAATGCGATCGCCGCTGAAATTGACTCTGAGCCATACGGCTACCTCAAACTGATGCGATCGATTCATGATTGCATGTGCGGTGCACCGTTCGACCTGGATTCCACACCGGACTTTGCAAGACGCATTGAAGAAGCCGAGCTTTCCTGGCCGCCGCTGTCGCCGATAGACTGGCCGTTGAAGGACTGGTAACTGCACGAGCGAATCCCCGTTCGCGAGGCAACGTATCGAAGCAGGTGCCAGTCAAGCGGCAATCAGCCACCGTTCCACTTCCCGACAGGAGCACACCATGAGTACCGTCGTCATCACCGGCTGCAACCGCGGCATCGGACTGCAACTCGCGCTGCAACTTCTGGCACGTGGTGACGGCGTGATCGGGGTCTGCCGCCATGCCAGCGACGAACTGGCAGCCAGCGGCGCACGTATCATCGATGGCATCGACGTCGCTGACGGCGAATCCATCGAACGCCTGAAGCAGGAGATCGGCGACCTGCCGATCGACGTGCTGATCAACAACGCCGGCATACTGCGCGGCGATTCGTTCGGCGAACTGGACTACGACGCCATGCTCGAACAATACCGGGTCAATACGCTGGGTCCGTTGCGGGTGACCGAGGCGCTGGCACCGAACCTGCACGAGGGCTCGAAAGTGGCCATCGTGTCGAGCCGCGTCGGTTCGATCGACGACAACAGTTCCGGCGGGAACTGGGGATACCGCGCGTCCAAGACGGCGGTGAACATGGTCGGTACCAACCTGATGCACGAACTGCGCCCGCGCAAGATCGCCGTGGCATTGCTGCACCCGGGGCTGGTTGCCACCGACATGACGGGCCACACCGGTATCACGCCTGCCGCATCGGCGCGCGGCCTGATCGAGCGCATCGACGAGCTAACCCTCGGGAATTCCGGCACTTTCTGGCACGCCGAAGGCTACGAACTGCCCTGGTAGGCAGGGCTTGAAAATATCGCAATTGCCCGGATTATCTGACCAATGATGTTAGAATGAGTCCAGTTAAAACCTGAGGAGTTTCACGCATGCAAGACAACCCGAACATAGCGGTACCGGTATCAAGCCTCGCAGTAGAGGATCGGTCGCAGTTCATCTGGAAGTGTTACGCGCACGTCGTCGGCGCGCTTCTCGCGCTGGTTGCCATCGAAACCTACCTGTTTTCGTCCGGCATCGCGTGGGCCATCGCACAGCCGATGGTGAACAGCCCGGGTCTCGTGCTCATCGCGTTCATCGCATTGAGTTGGGGCGCCGGCCATTTTGCGCATCGCCTTGAGTCGAAACCCGCTCAGTATGCGGCCTTCGGCGTGTTCGTCTTCGCATGGGCCCTGATGTTCGTCCCGATGCTGGCCATCGCGCTGGCAATGGACCAGAGCGGCAGCATGATTCAGAGTGCTGCTGTTGTGACGGTTTTCGGCTGTGTGGCGTTGATCGCGACCGTAATGATCACCCGCAAGGACTTTTCCTTCCTGCGCGGTGTCCTGGTCTGGGGCTTCTTTATCGCCCTCGGCCTGATCGGCGCGTCATTCCTGTTCGGCTGGAATCTCGGTACCTGGTTTTCGGTCGGCATGATCGGTTTCGCCGGCGTTGCGGTACTCTATGACACGTCGAACATCATGCATCACTACCCGCAGGACAAGTACGTGGCGGCTTCGATGGCGTTGTTTGCCTCGATCGCGATGATGTTCTGGTACATCCTGCGCTTGTTCATGAGCCGCGACTGACGGTATTTGACAGCAACACGACAAAGGGCCCGCACTGCGGGCCCTTTTCATTGGTGGCAGCGCCCCCGGTGGTCAGGCAATTTCTTTGAGACCGCCCATGTAGGGCTGCAAAGCGCCAGGGACCCGGATGCTGCCGTCTGCGTTCTGGTAGTTTTCCATCACGGCGATCAGGGCACGACCGGCCGCGACACCTGAGCCATTCAACGTGTGAATCAGCTCGGGTTTTCCGGTGTCGGGATTCCGCCGACGCGCTTTCATGCGCCGCGCCTGGAAGTCGTTGTAGTTGCTGCAGGAAGAGATCTCGCGATACTTCTGCTGCCCCGGCAACCAGACCTCGATGTCGTAGGTCTTCGCCGAGCCAAAACCGGTATCGCCGCTGCACAGCGTAACGACCCGGTACGGCAACTCGAGGCGCTGCAATACCTGCTCGGCGTGGCCCGTCAGCTCCTCGAGCGCGGCAAAAGACTTGCCGGGCTCCACGAACTGCACCAGCTCGACTTTCTCGAACTGGTGCTGGCGAATCATGCCGCGCGTATCCTGCCCGTAGGAGCCGGCCTCGGACCTGAAACAGGGGGTATGCGCGACGAAACGCAGTGGCAGTTCGTCGGCATCGAAAATGACGTCACGGGCGAGGTTTGTCACCGGCACCTCGGCTGTCGGAATCAGGTAGAAAGGCGGGTCGGATGCTGTCCGGAACAGGTCTTCGCCGAACTTCGGCAGCTGCCCGGTACCAACCAGCGCCTCAGCCTGCACGAGATAGGGAACGTAGGTTTCGACATAGCCATGCTCGCTCGTGTGCAGGTCGAGCATCATCTGGATCAGTGCGCGCTGCATCCGCGCGAGCGCTCCACGCATCACCGTGAAACGTGCCCCGGAAATGCGGCTCGCCGCGTCGAAGTCGAGCAGACCGAGTTTCTCACCGAGATCGATGTGGTCGCGAGGCTCGAAGTCCAATACCCGAGGTTCGCCCCAACGCCGGACTTCGGTGTTGTCTTCGTCGCTCTTGCCATCCGGTACGTCATCGGCCAGCAGGTTCGGCAGCCCGAGCTCCACGTCACGCAGCGCCTGCTGCACGGCCTGCAATGCGGACTCGCACGCGTCAAGGCGTTCCCCGAGGTCTTTTACCGCGGCGAGCAATGGCGCAATGTCTTCACCCTGTGCTTTCGCCTTGCCGATGTTCTTCGCGCTCGCATTGCGTTCGCTTTGCAGTTGCTCGGTCTCGATCTGCAACGCTTTACGACGCTCCTCGAGTTCGAGGTAAGCGGCGGCATCGAACTCGAAACCGCGCCGTGCCAGGTTGGCAGCGACGTCGGCGGCGGACTGGCGCAATAATTTCGGATCAATCATGGATAGCTGTCTGTTGCTTACTTGTCTCGAATGCGGCGCGCGATTTCTTCGAGCTTCTCGCGAATCCTGATCTCAAGACCGCGCGCCACGGGATGATAATACTTCGCCGGCTGCATGTCGTCGGGAAAGTAATTCTCGCCGGCAGCGATGCCATCCTCTTCGTCGTGCGCGTACCGATAGTCCTTGCCGTAGCCGAGTTCCTGCATCAACCTGGTGGGCGCGTTCCTGAGATGCATGGGCACATCCAGCGTGCCGAACTTGCGGGCATCTTCCATTGCGGCTTTCGATGCCGTGTACACGGCGTTGCTCTTCGGCGCACACGCCAGGTAGACAACCGCCTGTGCCAGCGCGAGTTCGCCCTCCGGGCTGCCGAGCCGCTCGAGAACCTCCCACGCATTCAGTGCCACCTGCAGGCCACGCGGATCGGCATTGCCGATATCCTCCGATGCCACCCGGATCATGCGGCGCGCGATGTACAACGGGTCGCAGCCGCCATCCAGCATGCGCATCAGCCAGTACAGCGAGGCGTCGGGGTCGGTACCCCGGACTGCCTTGTGCAACGCCGAAATCTGGTCGTAAAAGTACTCCCCCTGCTTGTCGAAGCGTCGTCCGCCGCCGGCGACGACATCATCGACGATCTGGTCGGTTATTTCGCCGTCTTCTGCAAGGTCCGCCGCCAGTTCGAGCAGGTTCAGCGCTCGCCGCGCATCGCCGTCGGCTGCCGCAGCAAGTATTTTCAGCGCCGCTTCGCTGACATCGAACTCTCCCGCCAGGCCGCGCTTCCTGTCGGTCAATGCCCGCCGCAATATTGCCAGCAAGTCGTCCTCGGTCAGTGATTTCAGCACATAGACGCGCGCCCGCGACAACAGCGCGTTGTTGAGTTCGAATGACGGGTTCTCGGTGGTCGCGCCAATGAACGTCAGTGTGCCATCCTCGACATACGGCAGGAATGCATCCTGTTGCGACTTGTTGAAGCGATGTACCTCGTCGAGGAACAACACGGTTGCGCGATTGCTCATGTGTCGCTGCTGCCCGGCTTCCGACACGGCGCTGCGGATATCCTTGACGCCCGCCATGACCGCAGACAATGCGATGAAATGCGAGTCAGTCGTGGCCGCAATCATCCGCGCCAGTGTCGTCTTGCCGGTGCCGGGAGGCCCCCAGAACACCATCGAATGCACCCGCCCCTGCTCGATGGCGCGCAATAACGGCTTGCCTGCTTCCAGCAAATGACGCTGGCCGAAAAACTCGCTGAGTGTCGCCGGCCGCATACGGTCCGCCAGCGGCCGTTCCGCGACATCACTTTCAAGGTCTGCAAATAGATCTGTCAACGCCGGGATCGCTGTAGTAGCCATTCCTCGAATCTGGGTCCCCAACCGCCAAGACCGATGAGGGCCAGGCTGAGACCGGCAATGATGCCGCCGGTGTTCGCCGCAACGTCAGCCCAGTCGGCGGTCCGATAGCTGACCTGGAGCTGGCAGAATTCGACCAGCAGCCCGAACGCCATCAGCCCGACCGCAATGCGCCAGTAGGCGCCTCGCCGGTAAAGGCCGGCAAACCACATTGCCAGCATCCCGAAGGTCATCGCGTGCATCCATTTGTCCACATTCTGGATCCATCGCAGGGCACTCGCGCGATCGTCGAAAAACCAGATGGCCGGCGACATCGCCGCCAGTAATACCGATAGCAGGAGGACCAGGCTGGCCACCTGCCAGCGCCGCGTATGCCGCAGTGGCAACATCAGGGCGCGGTTTCTGCGGCGGTGACCGGCACACCCACCAGGTCAACGTCGTCCGGCACGACGAACTCGAAACGCTCGTCAGCGATCGGCTCATTGATGCGCACGTCATAGAGTGCGACCAGCGTCGTCTGTTCGAGGTTGTCAAAGAAGACCATGCGACTCAACTGGCCGTCGAAAAAACCCATCTCGAGTCGCACGAAGCCGCTCTCGGTGTCCTTCGGCAGCATACGAACCCAGGTCGTGCCCGCCTCGTCCACCGCGCCGCCGTACTCGAACTGCAACAGCGCGTCGGTACCACCACCCAGCAACAATGCCGGTGTGTTGGCGAGCGCTTCTGCCTGCGGCTTGACCGTGACCTGCGCCAGGTCCACGTCGTAGCTCCAGACATTCAGACCGTCCGCGATCAGACACTGTTCGTAGGGCTCGGAATAGGCCCAGCGAAATCGCCCCGGGCGCGCGACTTCGAGCGTGCCGCTCGTGCGTTCGACGACCGCACCATCGGCATCGATCAGGGACTGCTCGAAGCGGCCTTCGAGCGTTATGACCTGCGTCAGGAAGTTATCGACCAGTTGCTGGCCACGATCATCGTCAGCTCCCTGTGACCACGCAGCGGGCACCCACGCCGCCACACACCACAGAAGCAGGACTCGCATTCCCGGTGCACGCTTCCGATTCAGGGCCATCGTATTGCTCATCCTACTCATCCCCGGATGCCGTCGGCACCAGGATTTCGCGCGAACCGTTCGGCTGCAGAGGACCGACCAGGCCGGCCGCCTCCATCGACTCAACCATCCTGGCAGCGCGGTTGTAACCGATCTTCAGGCGGCGCTGTACGCCCGAGATCGACGCCTTGCGGGTTTCCATGACAACCTGCACCGCCTGGTCATACAGCGGGTCTTCCTCCGCATCCGCGCCACCGGTGGCCGGCTGGTCGATACCCGTGAGCCCCGGTGTCGGACCCGACGGCCCTTCGAGTATCTCGTCGATATAACGCGGCGCACCGCTTTTCTTCAGGTGCCTTACAACGGCATGCACTTCGTTATCGGCCACGAAAGCGCCGTGCACACGCACCGGCAGCGAGGTGCCCGGCGGCAGGTACAGCATATCGCCGTGGCCGAGGAGATTCTCGGCGCCTTGCTGGTCGAGGATCGTCCGCGAATCGACCCGCGCCGAAACCTGGAACGCGATGCGCGTCGGAACGTTGGCCTTGATCAGGCCGGTAATCACGTCGACAGACGGACGCTGTGTCGCGAGAATCATGTGAATGCCGGAGGCACGGGCTTTTTGCGCAAGCCGCGCGATCAGTTCCTCAACCTTTTTGCCGACAATCATCATCATGTCAGCAAGCTCGTCGATGATAACGACGATGTACGGCAGCGGCGTCAGCGTCGGATGTTCGATCGGCTTGTCGGGATCGAAGATATCCGGCGGCCGGAAAGTCGGATCCTTGATCGGATTGCCGGCGGCGATGGCATCCCGGACTTTACGGTTATAGCCGCCGATATTGCGCACCCCGAGCCCGGACATCAGGCGGTAGCGACGATCCATTTCGGCAACGCACCAGCGCAGCGAATTCGACGCCTCTTTCATGTCGGTGACGACCGGCGCCAGCAGGTGCGGGATGCCTTCGTAGACCGACAGCTCGAGCATCTTCGGGTCTATCATGATGAGCCGCACCTGTTCAGGCTGCGTCTTGTAAAGAATGCTGAGCACCATCGCGTTGATGCCGACGGACTTGCCGGACCCGGTCGTACCCGCGATCAGCAGGTGGGGCATGCGCGCGAGATCCGCGACAACGGAATTGCCACCAATATCCTTGCCGAGCGCCAGCGTCAGTGGCGATGCCATGTCGTCATAGGCTTTGGATTTCAGTATTTCGCCGAGCGTTACGATCTGGCGATTCTCGTTCGGAATCTCGAGGCCGACGAACGACTTGCCCGGGATCACCTCGACGATACGCACGCTGACCACGGACAGCGAACGTGCCAGGTCCTTGGCCAGGTTCGCGATCTGGCTGACCTTGACGCCCGGTGCCGGATCGAGTTCGAAGCGCGTGATGACGGGGCCCGGCGAGACCGATTTCACCTCGACATCGATTCCGAAGTCTTTCAGCTTCAGTTCTACCAGCCGTGACATGGCTTCGAGCGAGTCCTCGGAATAGCCCTGCTTTTGCTCGGGAGGATCGTCGAGCAACGACAAGGGCGGCAACTCGCCCGCCTCGGCCGGCTCGAACAGCGGCACCTGGCGCTCTTTTTCGGCCCGCTCGCTGGGTTCCAGCGATTTCAGAACGGGCTCGATGCGTGGCTTGACGCGGCTCGCTTTGAGCTGCTTCTCGACCTTGACGATGTCCTGGCGCGCTGCCGCCTGGCGCCGTCCTTCCGCGCGATCACGCAACTCGCCGATCTTGACCAGCGCCTTCTCATAGCCGATGAGGCACCAGCGCCCGACGCGATCCATGACATTGATCCAGGATATGCCGAGAAACAGCGACACGGAGGCGACCCAGAGGCAGAACAGCAGAGTGCTGGCGCCGAGCAGCTTCATAACGCCGACCAGGCTTTCGCCCAGCGCTTTACCGATGATGCCGCCCGCCGAATTCGGGAACCCGACACTCGAAAAATGCAACGCGGCAAGCGCGCAACTGGTTACCAGGGTCGCGACAAAGCCGCCGAAGCGCAGCCCGAAATCGAGCCTGGTGAGTTCGATCTGCGTTTTCTGCTCGCGGTACAGCATCCAGCCGAGATAGAACACCATTAACGTGAAGAGGTACGCCGGCCGGCCGAAGAAGGAGAACAGGAAATCCGCGACGTAGGCACCGACGCGGCCGATGCCGTTGCGCACCGCGGCATCGGTCGTCGCCTGGCTGAACCCCGGATCCGCCGGATCGTACGTGAAAAGCGCATACCAGATGATCAGGGCCAGCGCGCCGAAAACGTACAAGGCGCCCTCGCGCAACGCCCGATGGACCTGCGAGGACAATCGCGATTCAGGTTGCCTGGCTTTCGTGGCTCTTGCCATAAAGAATCTGTTTTCCCTACACTTGCCCAGCGACTTCTCGATAACGCCACGACCCGCAAAAAGCTTGCCCGCATCATAGCCCTTGAAACTCGTCGTGGAGACCGCATTTCCGGGCATCGCGCGGGCAGATCTGTGTGGCGTCAGTACGGACAAATTATACATGAGTGATCTCAAACATTACCGGGTTCTGATTCTCGGCTCCGGACCGGCCGGATATGCCGCTGCAGTCTATGCTGCCAGGGCGAACCTGAACCCAGCCGTAATAACCGGCATCGAGCAAGGCGGACAGCTGATGACGACGACTGACGTCGATAACTGGCCTGGCGACGTCGAAGGGCTGCAGGGACCGGATCTCATGCAGCGCATGCTGCGCCATGCCGAGCGCTTCGACACGACGATCATCAACGACCATATTCACACGGCCGACCTCGGGAGCCGGCCGTTCCGCCTGGATGGCGACTACGGCAGCTACACCTGTGATGCGTTGATCATCGCAACCGGTGCGACCGCGATGTACCTCGGCCTGCCCTCCGAGGAAGCCTACAAGGGGCGTGGCGTTTCGGCGTGCGCAACCTGTGACGGCTTCTTCTATCGCGGCAAGCCGGTGGCCGTAATCGGCGGCGGTAACACGGCCGTCGAGGAAGCGCTGTACCTCGCCAATATTGCTTCAAAGGTCACGCTCGTCCACCGCCGGGACGCTTTACGCTCGGAAAAGATCCTGCAGGACCACCTGTTCGAGAAGGAACGGGAAGGCAAGGTCGAGATTCGCTGGGACAACGTGCTGGACGAGGTCCTCGGTGACGACAATGGCGTCACCGGCATACGGATTCGCAGTACCCGCGATGCATCAAAGACTGCGGATATCGACGTCGACGGCGTTTTTATTGCTATCGGCCACAAACCGAACACGAGCCTCTTCGACGGCCAACTGGACATGAAGAATGGCTACATTGTCGTCAAGTCAGGCATTGCAGGCGATGCGACGGCGACCAGCTTGCCGGGCGTGTTCGCAGCCGGTGATGTCGCCGACCAGGTTTATCGACAGGCCATTACCTCTGCCGGCGCGGGCTGCATGGCGGCACTCGACGCAGAAAAGTATATCGACGCGCTCGACAGCAAGAACCAGGCAGCGGACGCTACGGCGGCATAGGGGCACGGTGACTTCTTGAAAGTCATCGTCCACGACAGCATCGGCGAGATCGCCCGAGACGACTGGAATCGCCTCGCCGGTGACGAATATCCGTTCCTGCGGCACGAGTTCCTCGATCTCGCCGAAACGACACGCTGCGTGTCCCCCGAGACCGGCTGGCGCCCGCGGCACCTCACGATTGAGGAAAACGGCCGATTGCGGGGTGCGATGCCGCTTTACGAGAAGAGCCACTCCTTTGGCGAATTCGTGTTCGACTGGGCCTGGTCCCAGGCCTACGCCCAGGCCGGCCTCGACTATTTTCCCAAGCTGGTCGCCGCGGTGCCTTTTACGCCGGCCCCGAGTACTCGCCTGTTGTGCGCCGAGGCCGACGATACGGAGGCACGGGAAATCCTGCTGCGCGGTGCGATCGCGTTAGCACGGGAATCGGATTGTTCGTCCCTGCACGTGCTTTTTCCACGTGACGCGGAAACGGCACCGCTCGAGGCAGCGGGCCTGATGTTGCGCAAGGACTGCCAGTTTCACTGGCACAATCGAGGCTACCGGGACTTCGATGACTTTCTCGCGACGTTCACTTCGGCAAAACGCAAGAAGGCGAAGCAGGATCGGCGGCGCGTCAGCGCGCAAGGTATCCGATTCAGGCATCTGCTCGGTGATCAGTTGACCGAGGAAACCTGGTCCACGGTATACCCGCTGATTGCCCGCACCTTCATGCAGCGCGGCTCGGCACCCTATTTCAACCAGGCATTCTTCGTCGGCCTCAGCAAGGTACTGCCGGAGTCCCTGCTCGTCGTGACGGCTGAAACCGACTCGGGAACGGTCGGCGCTGCCGTCTTCTTCCGCGGGCCCGAGACCCTGTACGGCCGGTACTGGGGCAGCGATGGACACTACGATGCGCTGCATTTTGAAACCTGCTATTACCAGGGCATCGAGCACTGTATTGCCACCGGCAAGCAACGCTTCGAGCCAGGCACGCAGGGTGAACACAAGATCAGTCGCGGCTTTTCACCGGTTGCGACCTGGTCCGCGCACTGGCTGGCGCACCCGGAATTTGCCAGTGCAGTGAGCCGCTACCTCGGTGAAGAAGCACGGCATGTCGAACGCTATATTGATGTCGTGGAGTCGCATACCCCATACAGGAACCGGGCGGAGACGAAGTGACCAACACCCGGGTCATCTGGCTCAGCGCAACTGATCCGCCGGATGCCTTCCCGCCGGTCGAGCAGGCATTGCGGGAACCGGACGGCCTGCTCGCTGCCGGCGGCGACCTCAGCACCGCTCGCCTGCTCGCCGCGTATCGCCGCGGCATCTTTCCATGGTACGAGGCCGGACAACCGCTGCTCTGGTGGTCACCCGATCCGCGCTGCGTATTCCTCCCCGGCGACTTCCATGTGGCTCGGAGCCTCGCCCGGTACTTGCGGCATTCCAACGCCGAGGTCCACTTCAACAGTGACTTCGACGCCGTAATCCGTGCCTGCGCGGCCCCCAGGCGCTACGAGAATCACACCTGGATTACCGCGGAAATGTACACCGCGTACACAGCGTTACACGAGGCCGGCTGGGCGCACTCGATCGAGATCCGAGACGCAGGCGAACTGGTCGGTGGCATGTACGGCATCGTGATCGGTCGCGCGTTCTTCGGTGAATCCATGTTCAGCCGCCAGACCAATGCATCGAAGATAGCGCTGCTGGCCGTCGCGCGGCTGATGGACGACGGCGTTCTCGGCTTGCTCGATTGCCAGCTGCAATCCCCCCACCTCACCGGTCTCGGCGCCTCGATCATCCCGCGCAGCGATTTTACCGCCTGGCTCGATGTACTATGTGAGCCGCCGGAGAGATTCAGGGGCTGGCCGGGGGCGCCGCTGAGAGTCCCCGACCTGGCGGGATAACAGGACATCCGCGACGTCGCTCCGGGCCGCGTGCCGGTGCTCCGAATTGCAATACACCGGGCGTTTCTGCACAATTCGCCAGCCTTAACCAGCAGCAGAGAGAATTGAGTCCCTTGGCGAAAGAAGAAGCCCTTCAAATGGAAGGCGTCGTGACCGAGACGCTCCCCAACACGACCTTTCGGGTTGAACTCGAAAATGGTCACGTTGTGACTGCCCATATTTCGGGCAAGATGCGCAAGAACTACATCAGGATCCTGACCGGCGACAAAGTCACGGTCGAGCTCACCCCATACGACCTCAGCAAAGGCCGCATCGTCTACCGGGGACGCTAGAATTCGCAGCCGGGCTAGTTCTCCGGCAGGTGCTCGAGTTCCTTGAGTACCGGCTCCACATTCAACTGCAACTCATCATTCTTGCCGACCGTAATTTTCACGTGGCCGCCTTTCTCGAGGCTGCCGAACAGTAATTCTTCGGCCAGCGGTCGCTTGATCTGCTCCTGGATAACCCGGGCCATCGGTCGCGCGCCCATTGACGGATCGTAACCGCGCGCCGCAATCCACGCGCGCGCCGCATCGTCCAGCTCCAGGGTAACGTCGTTGTTGCCGAGTTTGGCTTCCAGTTCGACCACGAGTTTATCAACGACGCGCTTGATCGAATCGATTTCCAGCGGCGCAAACTGGATGATCGCATCGAGTCGATTGCGGAACTCCGGCGAAAACGACTTCTTCAGTATCTCCATGCCGTCCGCGCTGTGGTCCTGCGTCGTAAAACCAATCGAAGCACGACTCATTTCCTGCGCACCCGCATTCGTTGTCAGCACCAGGATGACGTTGCGAAAATCGGCTTTGCGACCATTGTTGTCGGTCAGCGTGCCGTGATCCATGACCTGCAACAGCAGGTTGAAAACCTCGGGATGCGCTTTCTCGATCTCGTCGAGCAGCACGACCGCATGCGGATTCTTCGTGACAGCCTCAGTCAGCAGCCCGCCCTGGTCGAAACCGACGTAACCGGGCGGAGCGCCAATCAGCCGTGACACGGTATGCCGCTCCATGTATTCGGACATGTCGAAGCGAATGAGTTCGACACCCATCAGCAACGCGAGCTGCCGTGTCACCTCGGTCTTGCCCACGCCAGTTGGTCCGGCGAACAGGAACGCGCCGATCGGCTTCTCTTCTTCGCGCAGGCCGGAACGTGCCATCTTGATGGCTCCGCTGAGCGCGGCGATGGCCTTGTCCTGCCCGAAAATCGTCAGTTTGAGGTCACGCTCGAGCGTGCGCAGCGTGTCCCGATCAGACGCAGACACCGACTTGGCCGGGATCCGTGCCATCTTGGCGACGATGTTCTCGACCATTTCGACCGTAACCCGGTCGCCGCGTTCGCCCACTGGCACGAGCCGCAGGTTGGCGCCCGCCTCGTCCATGACATCGATCGCCTTGTCTGGCAGATGCCGGTCATTGATGTGTCTTACCGACAATTCGACAGCCGCCTTGAGCGCAGCCCGGTCATATTTGATGCCGTGGTGTTCCTCGAAGCGTGTTTTCAGTCCCTCGAGGATCGCAATGGCTTCCGGGATGCTCGGCTCAGGCACGTCGATTTTCTGAAAACGCCGCGCCAGTGCGTGGTCTTTTTCGAAGATGCCGCGATACTCGGAGTACGTCGTTGAGCCGATACAGCGAATCTCGCCGTTTGCCAGGACCGGTTTGATCAGGTTACTGGCGTCCATAACGCCGCCCGAAGCCGCGCCCGCCCCGATCACCGTGTGAATCTCGTCGATGAACAGGATGGCGCCCGGATCCTCGCGCACTTCCGCGATGACGCCTTTCAGGCGTTTCTCGAAGTCGCCCCGATACTTGGTACCGGCAATCAGCGCGCCCATGTCGAGCGCGTATATCGTGCTGTCCAGCAATACTTCCGGGACCCGTTCTTCGGTGATCATACGTGCCAGGCCTTCGGCCAGCGCTGTCTTGCCGACGCCGGCCTCACCGACATACAACGGGTTATTCTTGCGACGCCGACACAGGATCTGCACGGTACGCTCGATCTCGATTTCGCGCCCGATCAGCGGATCGATCTTGCCGGCGATCGCCCTTTCATTGAGGTTCGTCGCATACTGGTCGAGCGGCGAAGCTTCTGCTTCGGGGTCCGCTTCAGCGCGCGCCTCGGATTCCTCGCTATTTCCCTCACCCGGCAGTTGCGGCATGCCATGGGAAATATAATTGACGACATCGAGCCGCGTGATGTCCTGCAGATTCAGGAAATACACTGCCCGCGACTGTTTTTCGCTGAAAATTGCGACCAGTACATTGCTGCCGGTAACCTCTTTCTTGCCGCTGGACTGAACGTGAAAAACCGCGCGCTGCAGGACACGCTGAAAACCCAGCGTAGGCTGCACGTCGATGTCCTGCTCGTCCGGCAGCAGAGGAGTCTGCTCGTCGATGCTGTCGATGAGTTGCTGACGCAATTGCGAAATATTGGAATTGCACGCCTTGAGGATTTCGTGAACTTTCGGAATATCCAGCAGCGCAAGCAGCAGATGCTCCACCGTCATGAACTCATGACGGCGCTCCCGGGCCCGCTGGAAGGCCTCGTTCAGACAGAATTCGAGCTCGCTACTCAGCATGACACTGCCTCACTGTTCAAGATTCCTCCATCGTACACAGCAGCGGGTGCTGGTGCTGCTGCGCGATGCTCATGACTTGCGCCACCTTGGTTTCCGCTATCTCGTAAGTAAACAAGCCACATACCCCTCTGCCCTTCGTATGGACCTCCAGCATCACCTGCGTTGCGCGCGTTCGCTCCATGCCGAAAATACCCTGTAGAATATCTACCACGAATTCCATCGGCGTAAAATCGTCGTTGATCAACATCACCTGGTACAGCGGCGGTTGTTTGACCTTCGGTCGAGCTTCTTCGACAGCCAGATCATGGCTGCCATCATAGTCGTTGTCAGTTTGCTTGTGGCTCATGGTTACTGGTTTTTCAGGGGGATTCACGATAATCGCCCAAGCTGCGGCCGGTTCTCGAAAATTCAATGGCCGGGAGCTTGCCAACCAGTATATCGTGGCTCGCCCGCAGCCGTTATATTATTGCCAAATATAGTATTTTTAGGCATTCCCGGCTTGTCGCTGGCGCTCCTCAACCCGTATCATCGGGTCGCTGCGTTAATAGCAAAGGACAGCATGTACGACTGCTAGCGAATAATGATCAAACGAGCCATCTGGTCCGATTTTTCGGGCGTCGACAGCAGCAAGGCGCTGGCGACCTTCAACAGGATAATCCCCCCGTGGATCAGCCTGCTACTGGTCGTTGCGATCGCCTGGCAGGCAGGGAAGATCGCCTGGATGCTGGTGCCCGGCCCGGCCGCCGGCGACCTGGTGCCGTTACCCTCGACCATGCCCGCGACCCCTTCGCAAAGCGGTGCGTCGCCGGACGTCCAGGCCATCGCGGACGCGCACATGTTCGGGGTCGCCGACGAGCAAAGCGCGGTACCGGTGGTCGTCGAAGAGGAAAACCTGGTCGATACACGCCTGACGAACCTCAGTCTCAAAGGCACGATCGCATCGGACTACCCGGAGTTCTCGGTCGCCGTCATCGCCGATGGCAACGCCGAGGAAAAGGTCTACGTGATCGGCGATGCGCTGGGCGCCGGCACCACCATTCACGCAATCTACCCGGACCGGGTGGTCCTGAATGAAAACGGCGCGCTGACCAACCTGAAGCTGCCGAAGGAATTCCCGGCAGCAGTAGCGAGCGCGACGCGGCAGAATATGACAAGTACAAGGCAGGTGCAGGACGAGACGCAATCGATCCAGGACGTCGTCTCGGAGAACCTCGCCAAGCTAACCGACGTCATTCGACCAACGCCCTACATGGTCAACGGCGAACAGGCCGGATATCGGGTCTATCCGGGACGGGACCGTCAGCAGTTTGCGGCACTCGGCCTGCGACCCGGCGACCTGATAATGGATATCGATGGCCAGTCCCTGAGCGACCCGACCCAGGCGATGCAGATTTTTCAGTCACTCGGCACGGCGGAACAGGTTACTGTTACTGTTGAGCGCAATGGACAACCCGAGACCATCGTCCTGAGCACCAGCCAGCTGGCGCTGGGTGACGAGCAAACTCAATGAAATATAATAAGATGCTAATGAAACCCGGATCCCTTCGATTGCTGTTCGCAGCCGGCGCGCTGCTGTTTGCGACAATGGCGTGGACACAGCAGCAACCCTCGTCGACATTGAACTGGAAAGACGCCGATATTCGGAAGGTCGTCGAGGCAGTGGCCGCCGTCACCGGCAAAAACTTCATCATCGACCCACGGGTTACCGGCAAAGTCACGCTGCTGTCGGCGACGCCGCTGAGCCCCGATGCCCTGTACGAGGCATTCCTGTCCATCCTGCAGGTACATGGTTATGTTGCCGTCGAGAGCGGTGA
>Ga0210130_1000049_pt1 | contig 16889 bp, 17 predicted proteins | sample White_ThreeSqC_D_2_FD_185591 | JGI IMG/M metagenome (GOLD analysis project Ga0210130, IMG submission 185591) | Wetland microbial communities from the San Francisco Bay, California, USA, that impact long-term carbon sequestration -... | ecosystem: Environmental > Aquatic > Marine > Wetlands ...
AATAATTCAGCGAGCACCTGCGGCTGCGGTTTTGCGACGACGCCACGCGGCCGGCTCTGGTACCAGTCGAGCAGGAAGCCGTTCGCACCCTTGCCTTCGGGATTGCCTGCCTGTTTGAGTGCAGGCGCGTTTGATTTGACGTTCTTGGTTGGCACTCGCAGAGTATAAGGAATTCCTGCGCCTGGCGAACCGGGTTTCGAAGCAGCCTCAGCCGCCGGCGACGGCGCCGACAATCATGAACGGTTTGTTGCCCGTGGCGATCGCTGCCGGCAGTTCGTCGTCCGGCGAGTCGTGTGTGATGTCCTTGCCGTCGGCGAAAAATCGCACCCTTGGCCGGCGCTTCATCGTGACATGTTCACGAACCGTGCCGCGCAACATCGGGTAGCGGTCTTCGAGCGCATCGAGGATGCTGCGCTGCGTGACGGTGCCGTCGACCCGGACCGTTACTTCGCGGTCGCAGCTCGCGAGCGTTTGCAGGTGAAATGGCAGGACGACCCGGATCATCGGATCGTCTGTACCTCGACTGACAACACCGCCGGCAAGTCGCGAACGATCGCTTGCCAGCTGTCGCCTTCGTCATTCGAGCCATAGACCTGGCCGCCGGTCGTGCCGAAGTAGATACCGCACGGGTCGGCCTCGTCGACGGCCATCGCGTCACGCAAGACGTTCACGTAGCAGTGCTCCTGCGGCAGGCCTTTCGTCAGCGCTTCCCATTCCTCGCTGCCGCCACGGCTGCGATACACACGCAGCTTGCCCTCCGGCGGGTAGTGCAGCGAGTCGCTCAGAATCGGCACAACATAGATCGTCTCGGGATCATGCGAGTGCACGGCGATCGGGAAGCCGAAGTCGCTCGGCAGGTCGCCGCTGATTTCGCGCCATGAATCGCCGCCATCGTCACTGCGCATGACATCCCAGTGTTTTTGCATGAACAGTGTGCTCGGGTTGGACGGATGCGCCGTAATGCGGTGTACGCAATGCCCGACCTCGGCGGTCGGGTCCGGGATGTATTCCGAATGCAGCCCCTGGTTGATCGGCGCCCAGGTCTTGCCGCCGTCGTCCGAGCGGAACGCGCCGGCCGCCGATATGGCGCAAAAAATGCGGTCCCTGTTGGTCGGGTCGAGCACGATCGTGTGCAGGCACATGCCGCCGGCGCCGGGCATCCAGTTCGGTCCCGACGTATGGCCACGCAGGCCCGCCAGCTCGTGCCAGGTGACGCCGCCGTCTGTGGTCCGGAACAACGCGGCATCCTCGACGCCGGCATAGCAGGTATCCGGATCATCGAGCGATGGCTCGAGATGCCAGACGCGCGCGAATTCCCACGGATGCTGCGTGCCGTCGTACCACTGGTGCGTGGTCAGGGGCTTGCCGGTTTCTTCCGACGTGTCGTACACGAATTTGTTGCTGACGCCCTGTGGCATGCCGCCTTGTGGCATCTCGTCGACCTTGTCGTCGGAGCCCGGCTGCGACCAGGTCTTGCCGCCGTCATCGGAGCGCTGGATGATCTGCCCGAACCAGCTCGACGACTGCGATGCATAAATCCGATTCGGGTCTGCCGGAGAACCTTTGACGTGGTAGATCTCCCAGCCGGCGAAATACGGCCCGTCGACGGACCACTTGTTGCGCCTGGCATCGGACGTGAGGATGAAGGCACCCTTGCGGGTGCCGACGAGAACACGGATAGCGGTCACGGGAGTCTCCTCGTTTTCTTTTCAGGTATAGACGCACCTGCTCGCCAGATCAAGCCTGGCAGGCGCATTATGTGCCGACGTATTTCGCGTAGAGGCTGCGCGCCACTCCCGGGTCGTCCGTTCCCTTGATGATTGCCCGGCCGTCCGGAAACAGTGTGACCTCGTAGCTCTTATCGTGATCGGTTATATCGACTCGCAACATGAACTCGCTGCTTCGCAACCGGCCCTGGCCCCGCAGGCGCTTTGCAATGGATTCGAGGTCCACGCCGTCGGCGTGCTGCCGGTGGCGTAACTGGATCGCATTGCGCCCGCAGAGGGACACAGCCGTCGAGCCCGCTTTTCCGTCGAGGTGGTCGAAGCGGCGGTGTTTGCAGCAGGGACAGTCGGCCGCGTCGTACGCATTGGCGACGTCGAGCTGCAGGATGTCGTTCGCCCACAGGTCCATATTCAGCAGCGTCCGGCTGACGCGGCCGAAATTGCCTGTCAGGATCTTCAGCGTTTCGGCGACCTGGAAGTTTGCGACTATCGACACGGCCGAACTGATGACACCGACCGTGTCGCAGGTGGGACTCGAGCCGGGCGGCGGTGCTTCGTCGAACAGGCAGCGGAAGCAGGGGGTTGCAAGGCTGCCGTCGTCCGAAGTTTCCCAGGCGGCCTTGCCGCCCGCATGTGGCAGAACCGTGAATGCCATGCCGGTCGTGCCGACTGCAGCACCGTAGACATACGGCCGGGAGCTCTTTACCGCGACGTCGTTCGCGAGGTAGCGGGTTTCGAAGTTATCGAGGCCGTCGACCAACACGTCTGCTCCTTTTGCGAAGCGCTCGATGTTCGTGTGGTTGATGTCGTCGACGATAGCCGTGACTTTCACCTGCGAGTTGATATTGCCGATCTTGCGTTTCGCAGCTTCGGCTTTCGGCATGGCATCCGCGACGTCGCGTTCGTCGAACAGCACCTGGCGCTGCAGGTTGGTCAGCTCGACAAAATCGCGGTCGACGATGACCAGGTGCCCGACGCCGGCGCGCGCCAGCATGTCGGCGGCGACGGAACCGAGCGCCCCGCAGCCCAGCAGCAACACCGTGGAGTCGAGCAGGCGACGTTGCCCATCCGCTCCGAAACCGGGTAGCAACATCTGGCGATGATAGCGTGCGAGGTCGTGCGTCATGCAGCGGACATTATCATGAGCCGGGGTTCTCCCGCCCTAGAACACGAACGGTACCAGCCACCAGCTGCGTTTCCGGTACTCCGCCCACTCCGGGTAGCGCGACATGCTGGCTTCTTTCATGACCATGTTGACGGCGAACAATCCGCACCAGACCCAGGCGAGCACCAGCACCGGAAGCCAGTGCCAGACCATCAGTGCAAAGCTGCCGTAGATCATCATTTCGCCGAGGTAATTAGGATGCCGTACATAGCGGTGCATGCCGTCGGTAATCAGTCCGCGTCGCTCGCGCAGCGTGAAATATTTCTGCGCGTCTGCGGCAATCATGATGGCGCAGCCGACGATGCACAGGCTGATGCAGAGGCAATACCAGGCGAAATTGGGCAGCGGGTAGTCCGGCTGCGACGTTCCTGATATCAGCAGCCAGCCGAATACCCAGTACCAGCCGAGCACGCCGATGAACGCATTGATGCCACCGCCGATCGTAATGCGCCGCTGCCAGGCCGGGTCCGGGAAGGCGAGGTCCTTGAGGACCCAGACGATGCCGTAGCTGCCTTGCATCGCCGTGTAAACCCACGCCGCGGTCGACGTGTTGTCGTAATACGCGATCAAGAACAGCAGGAAGACGAACGTTCCTGCCTTCTGGAAATTGATGACCCAGGCGAACTTCCAGGGACGCGGGCCGCCGAGAAAGTCACCGACGAGATGATCAGTGAAACGACGCAGGGTCCGCGCCCAGGCGGGTGCTTCATATGCTGTCGAACCGGTTTGCTGCATCATGAATTGCCCTCGCTTCTAATCCGCGGCCGGCACAGGGGCGCGCAGGCCGAACTCTGCGGCGATGGCCTCGATCTCGACGATTTCTTCGCTGGTCGTGACGCCATCGGCCCGCGCCATGGCATACAGGGAGTCCAGGAAATGCCGCGCGCGTTCCTCGTCGAGTGCCGGATTCCTGAGGCGATTGTCGAGGCCGGACCTGGCGCGCTTCTGCATCATCGAGAGTTCCATGATGAACTCGACTTCTCCAGGTTCGAGCTTCGCCACTTCATGCAGGATGCGCCGCATTTCGTCGCGCTCGCTATCGCTGACTTCGCTGTCGGCATAGGCGACGCGGGCGAGCGCGAAGGCGAATGTTGCGAGGTAGTTCGCGGAATTGGGATCGTGCTTCTCGAGCAGGTTCAGCATACGGCTGGTGCCTTCGGAGACCACTTCGCTCAGGGACTTCATGCGGCCGTCTTCGAGATGCAGGATGCGGTCGGCGACATCGAGAATACGATTGTCATGCGTTACGAGGATGACCGCCGAGCCATCCTCGCGGGCGAGGTCCTGGATCAGGTCGACCACGTCGCGACCGGACTGCTTGTCGAGTGAGGCCGTGGGTTCGTCCGCCAGTACGATTTGCGGGCGATTGACCAGCGCCCGGGCAATGCCGGCACGTTGTTTCTGGCCGCCGGACAATTCTCGCGGATACTTGTGTGCGTGGTCCGATAGTCCGACCCGGTCGAGCACCGTCGCGATACGCTCGTTCGCTTCCCGGCCCTTGACGCCGCCGAGCTGCAATGCCATTTGCACGTTCTGGTGCAGTGTGAGGCTGTCCAGCAGGTTGTGTGTCTGGAAGATATAGCCGATCTGGCGGCGCACCTTCATCAACGTCCTTTCGCTGGCGTTGAGAAGCTGCTTGCCCAGTACCCTGACGCTGCCCTGCTGTGCCGAGCGCAACGCTCCGATCAATGTAAGCAGTGTCGTTTTGCCGGAGCCCGACGGGCCCGTCAATATGATGATCTCGCCGCCATCGATGTGCGCCGCGATGTCGAACAAGATCTGTTTCCTGAGCGCACCCTTGCCGAAACTGAAGGACACGTCGTCAAGAGCAATCGGTAGCTCGGTGCTCATCAGAACACCTCCGCCGGATCAACGGCCTTCAGTTTGCGCAGTGCCAGCAAACCCGACGCCGCGCACATCGCAACCGTCAGTATGAATACGGCGATGGCACTGTCCGCTGTCATCTCCAGCGGCAATCGCGTCGCATCGGCGCCCCGCGTGAACACGAGGTGGGCGATTCCCATGCCCGGAAAAAAGCCGAGCACGCCGAGAATAATCGCCTCCTGCAAAACGACGCTACGCAGGTAGCCATGGCTGTAACCCATCGCCTTCAGCGTCGCGTACTCCTTCAGGTGGTCCTGTACGTCGGCGAACAGGATCTGGTAGACGATGATCAGCCCGACGATCAGGCCCATCACCGCTCCGAATGCGAAGATGTAGCCGATCGGTGTCGTCTTGTTCCAGTACTGGACCTCGAGATCCATGAACTCCTCGCGTGTCAGCACGCGAACGTCGCCGGGAATGACTGCGCGAATGCGTGCCTGCACCTCTGCGGCGTCCTGGCCCGGGTCCAGCTTGATCAAGCCGAAATCGATCGCCGCTTTCCGGCGCGTTGGCAGGATTCTGATGAAATTGAGATCGGAGGTGATGACTCCGCCGTCGAGGCCGAAGGAAGTACCGACCTGGTACATGCTGTGGATGTTGACGAGGCGATCGTTGATCTCGGCGCTGACCGGTTCGCCGGCATCGAGCAACTCGCGAACCGGGCCGTATTCATCGCGGCCGCGCCGGTCGAAAATCACCTGGTCCGGGATCTTGATTGCCTCGATCTGCTGCGGCGTCAACAGGCGCTCAAAGCCGGGTTCCGACGGGTCGAAGCCGATGGCGAGAATATTGCGGGCGTTTGCCGGGTCTACCGGGTTGCGCCAGCTGACGAGTCGCATGTAAACGGACGTTACCGACGCGACGCCGTCGATGCCGAGCACCTGGTAAAGACGGCTTCGCGGGAATTGCTTGGACGACACCATGAAATCCGTCTTCGGGCTCAGCATGGCGAGGTCGTAGTCCATGGCGGTGTGGTATCGAACTGCGCTGATAAAAAGCGCCTGGCGGAATTCCAGCTGTACGAATATCAGGATGACCGCGAATGTAATGCCGAGGATCGCGGCGAACAGCCGCAATTTCTGGGCCTTGAGTTGCAGCCAGCCGAGAGGTACCGCGCCGAACATCAGGGCGTTATCTCGACCTTGACCTGCATGTTGGTGAAGCGCGAGACCGCTTCGCTATCGTCGAGCAGGATGAAGACTTCGACGACACGCGCATCGGTCTTCGCGATCGGGTCGGTGCCGACGGCATCGAGCCTCCCGACTTTCAGCGAAATGCGTTGTACGGTGCCAGTAAGCGCAGTGTCCATCGCTGGCGCGCGGACCGTCGCGCGCTGGCCGACCTTCACCTGTGTAATGTCGGTCTCGTACACCTCCGCCACTGCGTACATGCGATCCGTGCGGCCGAGCTCCATGATGCCCTCCGGGCCGACCCGTTCGCCGGGATAGGCGAAGATCTCCAGTACCTGCGCGCGCAATGGCGCACGTACGACGGCAAGCTCCAGCCTGGCTTCAGCCGCGGCCAGGTCCGCGAGTGCAATATCGAGATCCATCTGCGCGGTGTCTACGTCCGCCCGGCTGGTCAGCGAGCGCTTTGACAGATCGCCCTGGCGCGCCATCTCGCTTTGCGCGTTGGTCAGGATTGCCTCGAGCCTTGCGACCTCGGCCTTGCGGAGTGCGTAACTGTCGAGACGCGCGACGACCTGGTCTTTCTCGACCCACTCGCCTTCGGCGACATCCAGAGACTTGATGACAGCGCCGGTCAGGCTGCCGCCGGAAGGCCCGGCGAGGTGCACCACGCCGTTCTCCGGTTCCAGCCGGCCCAGGCTCGAAATCACGCGCTCCTGGGCGGTCGCATTCAGCGACAACAGCAGGGCACAGCAGGCAATCAGGCTCAAACTCGCTCGCATCGGGGTTTCCCTCTTCTTATTGTTTATCCAGCATACCGTTTGCGGGCCTTTCTCACGCCGTCCAGCAACCCGCGAATTTCGACGACGAACTCCTCGAACCAGAGAAAGGCGTAGGACTTCAGGTCTTCGACCCGGACTTCGGTCGTGTTGTCGATTTGCATCAGTGACCTCGGCAAATCGCCGTTGATACGCAAGTAGCGCTCGCCCAGCAGCTGCTTGCACTGGTGTGCGCTCACCGACGAGCTGGCGCTCATCATGTGATCGAGCAGGCCATTGGTCAGCCAGTCGAGTATGCCCCAGCCGCGTGAGTCTTCGCCTATCTTGTCACGTTCTTCCTGGCTCAGGTCGTGTGTCGGCTTGCCGGTGCCGAGTGACAACATCCAGATGTCTTCGAGCGCATGACCCATCGCGAGTGCCTCGCTGATGGCGCACTGACTGGGATCGTTGGTCGCCAGCGCACCGTCCACGAGCCAGCGACGCTTCGGTGCGGTTGTCGGCACCGGCGGATACAGGGTCGGGGCCGCTGTCGCCGCATCGCAGATCTCCGCGAGCGGTGGATTGTAAATCGAATCATGGCCGCGGTTGTTCTTGAACGTCACCAGTTCCCGGTTAATGAAGTCGTAAGCGAGAATCAGGAGATGTTTATCGACGATGTCGTTGATCAGCGCACCATCGGCCTGCTCGTCGATGAAGGCGCGTTTGTTGACGCCGTCGTATTTCGGCTGGTTTTGCATGCGCCCCAGCATCTTGTCCCAGATCGACTTGTCGAAGATCCGGGTCATTGACTCCGATGAATAACCTTCCCTGATCAACCGTTCCATGCTGCCGGCGTTGCGGGCAAGGTAAGCGGCCACCAGTGCACCGGTGCTGACGCCGGCGAAGAAATCGAACTCGTCCCTTATCGAGACCTGTTCTTCCTGCTCGATGAAGTTGAGGACATTGACCGGAATGACGCCTCGCGAACCGCCGCCGTCAATGCTGAGAACAAATATCGGACCTTTCCCCTGCACAGCCTCCCCCCGGTGCTATCTTGACTGGCGGGGCTAGTGTTAGGGCTCTGACAGGAATTCGCAAGTCGGACCGGTTCTTGTCGCTAATTGAGTACTGCCTCGGTCAGGACATCGTGGATGATGCGGGTGGCGATTTCGACCAGCAGGATCTTGCCGTCGACGATGACGCGCTCATATCCGGGATGCGGTGCCGGCAGCTCCTGCAAGAGCCCTTGCGGCAACTGTTGCATTGCAATACCCGGTGGCAGGGGCTTGCCGCGTTGCAGGTTCTTGGCAATGCCGGGCGGGAGGCCACCCTTCTGCTTGCCGCCCTTGCTGTCGTTATTGCGCGTGCCGTGGTCCTGGTACCAGGACGTGATGATGCTGACCTCGTCCCTGGAAAATACGACGCCGACGCTGGTATCCGCCACGGCCGCGAGCGGCAGGGAAGCCAGCGCCAGCAGGACCATCAGGTTGAGATGGACGTTACGGTTCATCAGGTGCCCCGGAATTGGAGTGAGGCCACCAATCTAGGGACCGGGCAGATCGAAAACCATTAACCACGTCACAATGGACGTCCGGAACCCTTAATCCGACTTATTGACAAGTAGAGAATGAACGTTCATTCTACGCTGTCCTGTTCCCCGTTCCGTCAAGAATTCCCGTGCCAAAACATCATCGATCCCGGTCCCCCCGGCGGCTTGGCGCCATCGCTGGCGCCTTGCTGCCCTTTATTCTTGCTGCCTGTGGCGATGCGTCCCAGTCGCCGATGGCAGAGGCCAGGCCACCGACCCCGGTATCGGTCGTGGCGCTCACGACCGAGCCGGTTGCGCTCAGCCGTGAACTGCCCGGACGGACCCGCGCTTTCGTCATCGCCGAGGTGCGCCCGCTGGTGACCGGCATCGTCAGGGAACGCCTGTTCACCGAAGGCGCCGAGGTGGCGGCCGGTGATCCGCTGTACCAGCTCGAGGACTCGACCTACCGCGCCGCGGTGGCAAGTGCGAGAGCGGCAGTCGCACGCGCCGAGGCGGCGCTGGAACTGGCCAGGCTGGACGCAAGACGCGCCGAGGAATTAAGCGATTCCAATGTGCTCAGCGAGCAGGAACACGACCGCATCATGGCGACCTATAACGAAGCAACCGCCGACCTCGCGGTTGCAGAGGCACAACTGCAGAGTGCCGCATTGCCGTTGAGTTATGCACGTATCCGTTCACCGATTTCCGGGCGGGTCGGCAAATCCCGGGTCACGCAAGGGGCGCTGGTGACGAAAGACCAGTCGGACCCGCTGACGGTGGTGCAGCAGCTCGACCCGATCTACGTGGACGTCACGCAGCCGGCGTCAGAATTGCTGCGCCTGCGACGCGCCCTCGGGGAAAGCGCCTTTCGCGATGCCGAAGGAATTCCGGTGACAATCCTGCTGACCGACGGCACCGAGTACGCGTACCAGGGCAACCTGGCGTTCTCGGATGCGTCGGTCGACCCGATGACCGGCAGCGTCGACATGCGGGTCGTCGTACCCAATCCGGACCGGATGCTGCTCCCCGGCATGTATGTCCGTGCCGTCGTCAGCAATGCCGTGTTGCAGGAGGGCGTGCTGGTGCCGCAGCAGGGCATCATGCGCAACGCGCAGGGTGACGCGTATGCGTTACTTGTGAACGACGACAATACGGTGGAACAGCGCAGCGTGGAGGTTGGCCAGACGATTGGCGACCGCTGGCTGGTCCAGAGCGGGCTGGCAGCCGGTGACCGGGTCATCGTCGAGGGCCTGCAAAAAATTGCGCCTGGCGCGCAGGTTGTCCCGACTCTCATCGATACGCCCTGAGCGAGCCGCGCCATGCCCCAGTTTTTCATCGGCCGTCCGATCTTCGCGTGGGTCATCGCGATCATCATCATGATCGCGGGCGCGCTGTCGATAACACGGTTACCTGTGTCGATGTACCCGACCATCGCGCCGACGACGATCACGCTGTCGACGAACTATCCCGGTGCCTCGGCACAAGTCGTCGAAAACTCGGTGACGCAGGTCATCGAGCAAAACATGAAGAATCTCGACGGCCTTCTGTACCTGTCGTCACAGAGTTCGTCGCTCGGCACCGCCTCGGTAACGCTGACGTTCGATAATGATGTCGACCCGAACATTGCCCAGGTGCAGGTACAGAACAAGCTGCAGCTGGCGATGCCGCTGCTGCCGCAGGAGGTGCAGCGGCAGGGGGTTAGCGTCGGCAAAGCCAGGGGCGGATTCTTCATGGTGGTCGGCTTTGTGTCGGATGACCCGAACGCGATTCGCAGCGACATTGCCGACTACGTCGTCGCCAATATCGTCGACCCGCTGAGCCGCGTTCCCGGCGTTGGCGATATTCGGGTGTTCGGTTCCCAGTACGCGATGCGTATCTGGCTCGACCCGAACAAGCTCGACGTCTACAAACTGACGCCGGCCGACATTGCTGCGGCCGTACGGGCGCAAAATGCGCAGGTTGCGGTCGGGCAGCTGGGTGGTACTCCGGCAGTGCCGGGGCAGCAACTGAACGCGACGATCACGGCACAGACGCGCCTGCAGACCGCCGAGGAATTTCGCAACATCATCGTCCGCAGCGGCACCGACGGGTCCGTGCTGAAGCTGTCGGACGTTGCCCGGGTGGAACTCGGTGCCGAGGATTATTCGTCGATCTCACGGTTCAATCGTCGACCGTCTTCGGGTATCGCGATTACGCTTGCAACCGGGGCGAACGCACTCGAGACGGCGGCAGCGGTCGAAGCCCGCGTCGCTGAGCTCGAGCAGTTCTTCCCCGAGAACCTGAGTTACGTTATTCCCTTCGAGACGGCACCGTTCGTGCGCGCCTCGATCATCAACGTGATCGAGATACTGATCGAGGCGATCGTGCTCGTGTTCCTCGTGATGTTCCTGTTCCTGCAAAACCTGCGCGCAACACTGATACCGACTATCGCAGTGCCTGTCGTGCTGCTCGGTACCTTCGGCGTGCTCTCGATACTCGGTTTTTCGGTCAACATGCTGACAATGTTCGCGATGGTGCTCGCGATCGGCCTGCTCGTCGACGACGCGATCGTCGTCGTCGAAAACGTCGAGCGGGTCATGTCAGAGGAGGGCCTGTCGCCAGTCGAGGCGACCCGCAAGTCGATGCGCCAGATCAGCAGTGCGCTGGTCGCAGTCGGCCTCGTGTTGTCGGCCGTATTTGTCCCGATGGCGTTCCTCGGTGGGGCGACAGGCGTCATCTACCGGCAGTTCTCAGCCACGATCGTATCGGCGATGGCGCTCAGTGTATTCGTTGCGCTGACGCTGACACCGGCGCTGTGCGCAACAATGCTGAAACCCTTGAACGGGGATCATCGCCCGGAGAAGGGCTTTCTTGCGTGGTTCGATCGCAGCTTCAACCGTGCCGCGAAACGCTATCGTGACTCGGTGCGCGGCATCCTGGCGCGCCCGGTACGGTTTACGGCTGTGTTCCTGGTACTGGTCGGGGTGATGCTCATCACCTTTGTCAACCTGCCCACATCATTCCTGCCCCAGGAAGACCAGGGCACGATGTTCGTACAGGGCATTGCCCCGGTGGGAGCGACCCAGGAACGCACACTGGAAACGGCATACAAGATCGAGGATTACCTTCTCGACGAAGAGTCTGACGCCATAGAAGGCATGTTCGCCGTGCAGGGGTTCAGCTTTGCCGGGCGCGGACAGAATAACGTGCTTGCGTTCGTCAAGCTGAAGGACTGGGATGAGCGCGACTCGGAAGAGCTGAGCGCAAGTGCCGTCGCGATGCGCGCCAATCGCGCGCTGTCGCAGGTCAAGGACGCGATGGTATTTGCGTTCGTGCCGCCGCCGGTTTCGGAGCTCGGCCGGTCGGCCGGCTACACGTTCTTTCTGCAGGACAATGCCGGCGTCGGTCATAACGCGCTGGTTGCGGCGGGCAACGAGTTCGTGCGGCAGGCCAACGCGAGTCCGCTGCTTGCCAACGTGCGGTTCAACGGCCAGCCGGATGCGCCGCAGTTCCGCCTGGATATCGATTTCGAAGAAGCGGGCGCGCTGGGCCTGTCCGTGACCGATATCAATGCGACGTTACAGACGGCCTGGGGCGGCCAGTACATCGATGACTTTATCGATCGCGGCCGCGTGAAGCGCGTGTACCTGCAGGCCGATGCGCCCTATCGCATGGTGCCGGAGGACTTCCGGCTCTGGTCCGTTCGCAACAAGGACGGGGACATGGTGCCGTTGTCGGCTTTCAGCGAGTCACGCTGGGAGTACGGGTCGCCGCAGCTCGAGCGCTACAACGGGCTCAGTGCCCTGCCGTTCAACGGCGAAGCCGCGCCGGGCATCAGTTCGGGCGAGGCGATGGACGAAGTGGAGCGAATCGTCGCCGGTCTCGGTGGCGGTTTCGGTCTCGACTGGACCGGTGCGTCTTACCAGGAGCGCCAGGCCGGAACCCAGACGCCACTACTGTATACGCTGTCGGTTCTGATCGTTTTCCTGTGCCTTGCCGCCCTTTACGAGAGCTGGTCGATTCCGACGTCGGTGCTGATGGTCGCTCCGCTCGGCATCCTCGGCATTACGCTGGCGACGTTGTTGCGTGGCATGGAGCGCGACATCTATTTCCAGGTCGCGATGCTGACGACGATCGGGCTCACCAGCAAGAACGCAATCCTGATCATCGCGTTTGCCAAGGAAAACGTGGACAACGGTGTCCAGATCATCGAAGCGACATTGCAGGCCGTGCGGGATCGTCTGCGACCGATCATCATGACGTCGCTCGCATTCGGCATGGGCGTACTGCCGCTGGCGCTGGCCAGTGGCGCCGGCTCCGGTGCGCGTCACGCGATCGGCACCGGAGTGCTCGGCGGCATGCTGGCCGGCGCATTCCTCGGCATATTCTTCGTGCCGTTGTTCTTCGTGCTGATCCAGCGCCTGTTCGGCAGGCGCAAACATTCGGCACAGCCTGGCGGGGGGTCTTCTCTATGATCGACCGCAAAGCGAAAACCCGGAAACAGTCACAATGCGAGCGCATCCTGGAAGCGTCCAGGCGGTGTTTCGTCAAGCATGGTTTTCACAGCGCCAGTATGGCGATGATTTCGGAAACCGCAGGCATGAGCCCGGGGCTCATCTATCGGTACTTCGAGAACAAGAATGCGATCATCCTGGCCATTGTCGAGGCGCAACTGGAGGTGGTGCGAAACCGCATTTCCGAGATTCGCACGACCGATGATCTCGCCGCCGCGCTGGTCGACTATTTCGAACCGCACGATGACGACGAACGTAACGACTCGGTCAATGCACCGCTGTTTCTCGAGATCTCGGCCGAAGCGATGCGTGACCCGGAAATCGAGAATGCAGTGCGCCATGTTGACGAGGTTGTGCGCGAGGCGACTGCCGACTGGTTCCACCGCAGTCCGGAAGAGGGCGGATATGGACTGCCGATCAAAGAGGCCAGGGACCGTGCGCTGGCGCTTATCCTGCTGGTCGACGGGCTCAAGGTGCGCAAGGCACGTGAGCCGGATCTCGACCGTCGCAGGCTCAAGAGCGCAATTGACCTGCTGGTAGCTGCGTTGCCGGGATAGTCCGCCGCGCGTTTTTCTCAATCATCGACCTGATCTTTGCCCGCCTCTATATGCAGGCCATCAAGCGCTGCACTTGTATCGACGACAAGCACATGTTCCCCGCTTGCATCGACGTACGTGATCTCGAGCAACCGGGGCGAAGGCGCCAGCGGAAAGAAGATGTCCAGTTCGAGTGTCTCGCCCGCCGCAAGTTCCTGGGGCAGCAGGGTCTGGCGAACCTCGATCTGGCTGTTCACCTTGCTGTTGTTGACGCCACGCACGATGCCGCCGACGGCGAGGGCGGGGCCCAGCAACAGCAGGCCACCGGCGGCCGCCCCTGCAGCGCCGGCCGCGGTGGCACCACCCAGCGCGCTGGTTGCCGCCACTGCAGACGCTGCGCCGACACCGACGGCGGTGACCGCCGCGCCGGCAAGCATCATGGTGCCGCTACCAACACCGGCCTTTACCTTGATTCCCGATTCCTTGTAGCGGCGAGCATTGGCCTTGCTGTTCTTGACCAGCTGCTTCCGCTCGACTTGCGGCTCATTCCGCGCACCCAGTGAATCGACCACGACCAGCTGAGTGACTTGCGCAGTCCCGTCGGACCGGTTCTCGATCGTCACAAGATACTCGTCCCAGTCGGCGTTTTTCGCCCAGGTACCGGGGCCACCGCGCACGATGACCCAGTTCAGTTTTGCCGCGGCTCGCTGATCGGCAACCTCCGCCAGGGGCTGGGTGACCTGCATGGCCACCGGGTCCTTGAGAACCTTGGTGCCGCCGCAGCCGGCAAGCACGCTGGCGCCCAGCACCAACGTGATGACAAACCCCGTACTGATATTCGAATTCTTCATTGCAGTTTCCTCAGGTCGCGCAGCGCGAAGGGCGCCGCTCTGAGTGCAGTCTGCATGCCCGGACACGGCGGTTACTGATGGCGGCCGGATGATTACATGATGAATTGCCGTCGACCGGGTACCGGCCAATTCATTCGGCAAAGATCAGTACTCCCTCATGTGGGTGGCCGCGGGCAGGGCGATGCTGTACTCCCGGGCTGCCGGCCCAGTCGGGGCGGCAGGCCCGGCCACACCAGTCTCAGGGAGATTGCAAAATGAACAGTAAGGGAATTTCAGCAACACTCGTTGCTACCTCGATCATCACTGCTTGCGGTGGCGGGTCGTCCGGTTCAGCGCCGGCCGACAACAATCCGCCGCCGGTCAATCAGGCGCTCGGCGGCTTGTGGTACGGCACGCTGACCAACGACATGAATGCCGTCACCGAAGAGTTCGTGGCGTTGTCGGCGGACGATGGCCGCGTGCGCCTGATATCGGTTGATTCCGACGTACAGTTTCTCGGGTCGGTCAGCGTTGACGGGACTGCTCTTGACGGTACTGTCCGGGCGTTCGCCGACCAGGGTGTCAACTGGCTCGACGGCAGTCATGTTGTCGATAGTGCAATTGCCGGTGTCATTGACGAGCGAGACTCGTTAAGCGGCAGCTGGCAAAACGCATCCGGGGAGGGCGGAACATTCGAGTTTTTCTACGATATCCTGGGAGATAAGGACTCGAATACCGCACTGCTTGAAGCGGTCTGGACCGGATATGACGATTCAGGCAATCCGGAAGTTACTTTTTCGATCGATGCAAGCGGGGTGTTCACGGGCCAGAACGCACAGGGTTGTAGCTCGAGCGGACAATTCACCGCCATCGATCCTCGATACAACCTCTACGATGTCCAGAGCGTCGTTGAAAACTGCGGCCTGGCCGGCAGCTACAGCGGCTTCGCAATCCTCGCCGATCTGCTGGTGAGCAACGATGCGCTCCTGGTGTCTATCGATGATGGCAGCAGGACCGTCCTGCTGGGTCTGGAGAGATAGCCTCGGAGATGCTCAGGAGGGCGGGACGCCGCAGTGTCCCGCCCTGTTTTTCGCGCTAATGTTCGATGCCGGGAACAGGCTCACGGCGGAGGATCGCCGCCCTGGCGCGTCTTCGTTTCAAGCCGGTCTCGGGAACTTCCCCTGGTCAAGAAAGCCTTCGATGCGAAGTGTTTCGACGACATCGCGACCGCGGAAGGTCACGCTGTCCCCGGTCGTTTCGCATAGCCATGGCACCGGGGCAAGCGGTTTGCGCGAGACCAGCGCCGTGGGCCGGTATAGCGCAATATTCAGTTCTTCCCGGTCCGCGCGCGCGCTGCGGTAGACGACGAGGTCGGCATTTTTTTCCCGCAACACCGAGCCCAGCGCCTGGCATGGTCCGTAGCGTGACTTGTCGCGCAGCGTGTCTTCGTAAGCCGGGAAAGGCGCACGCGTCAGATCGAAAGACCTTGCACCTTTGTAGTTTGCCTCGAATTCCGTGTGCTGGCTGATGACACGCCCGTCGAAGGGTTTCTTCATGCCGAACAGGAAGGTCCAGCGATAGAACGCGACTTCGGCGAGCAGGGCTTTCTGGCTGAGCGAACCGTAGAACAGGCTCGGCTCGAAACGTCGCCCGAACCGCGAGCCCCACGGCAGCGGCGGGTAGCGCCACGGTGTCGATAGCAGGTAGTCGAGTTTGCGCCCTGATGTCCGCCCCGGTTTCGAGTCGTCGAGCAGGTTCTCGAGCACCTGCTGTTCCTCGAGGCTGTCGACGAGCCGCACCGTAACCACTTGCTCCTGGCTCTCGACCATGCGCCTGAGTCGCCCCAGCATCGAGCGCGGTTTTGCCTTCAGGACGATGTCTTGCCAGAACGGCTCGTCAAACTTTGCCACGGATCGCGTCCAGGTATCCGGTGACCGCAACCAGCCCGGCCACCGTCTTTACCTGGTTCGCCGGGACGCCACCTGTGTGCAGGTTGGCTGTGCGCATCCAGTGCAGGACCTGTTCCGCGTTGTCGTCAACCATGACGGCGAGCGAGCGATAGCAGCGGACCAGGAGTTTTGCCAGTTCACCCGGCTTCGAGTCGGGATCGATCCCCGAGCGCGTGATCGTCGTTCGATCGCGCCCGATGATGTCCGCCAGCTCCGCCTGCGAAAAGCCGAGCCGCTCCGCGGCACGGATCGCTGCCTTGCCGAGGACAAGGTTGGCGTTCGGTGCTGCGTTTTCTGATACGCGTGCCATCGGGGCTCCCGGATAACGTGCAATTGCACAATATCAGATTAATCGGTGTTTTTCCACTCAACGACCCAGGCCGGGTCATCGAACTCGCCGATGACATTGATATCCACGAACTCCGCCTGCCCGGCGATGATCCGGCGAACCTCTGCCGAGGGATGCGACTCCATCGCGTCGCGCTCGGCCTTGCTGTTCCAGCTCGCGATCGCAAGCAGGCGCATCGGGTCGCCGATCTTCCTGTGCAAGCGGGTGCCGCGCGCCCCTGGCGCCCGCTGAATGATCTCGCTCGCCCGCACCCATGCATCGGCATAAGCTTCCGCCGTGTAGCCTTCCCTGATGATTACCTCGAACACGAAAATCATCAGTCGCGGTCCCCGATGTCCCGCATCGTATGGCCGAACGGCAGCAACGCCAGCGGCACGAGCTTGATGTGCGCTACTGCGAGCGGGAAACCGATGATCGTCATCGCGAAGAACAATGCCAGCAGCAGGTGCATGACGGCGAGTTCCAGCCCGGGCAGGATGATCCAGATGATATTCATGATCAGCGCAACCGCGCCGCCCGGCGGCTCGGTCTCCTGCACCTCCCGGC
>Ga0210130_1000050_pt1 | contig 16728 bp, 17 predicted proteins | sample White_ThreeSqC_D_2_FD_185591 | JGI IMG/M metagenome (GOLD analysis project Ga0210130, IMG submission 185591) | Wetland microbial communities from the San Francisco Bay, California, USA, that impact long-term carbon sequestration -... | ecosystem: Environmental > Aquatic > Marine > Wetlands ...
CCGCCCGCCAGTACGCCGCCATGCTCCGGATGCGCGAAATATGCGCGCACCAGGGGGCTGTAGGGATCCATACTCACGCCGCGGCTCCCGGGGCCAGCTCGCGCAGGCGCTGGATCGTGTCCCGGTAGCGCGCGGCGGCGAACTCGACGTCCTCGCGAGTCGTCGGTCGGCCGAAACTGAAACGGATGGCGCCCTGCGCCTCGAGATCGCTGCGGCCAAGCGCGCGCAGCACGTAGGACGGCTCCGCCGTTTTTGAATTGCACGCGGAACCGGTGGCGACACACAGCGGTTCCAGCCCGAGCAACAGGCTCTCGCCTTCAACGTCGGCGACGCTGACATTCAGGATACCGGGGAATCCGGCGCCGAGATCGCCATTCACGATGACGCCTTCGATGTCATGAATGCCACCCCACAGCACCCGGCGCAGGGATTCGAGATGCCGCCAATCGGCGTCAATATCGCGGGCCGCGATCTCGGCTGCCAGCCCGATGCCGACAATCAGGTCGGCAGGCAGGGTGCCCGGCCGAATCCCGCGTTGCTGGCCGCCACCGAAAAACAGTGGCTCGACGTGGCAGCCCGGGCGGTCGGCGATGTACAACGCGCCAATGCCTTTCGGACCGTAGAACTTGTGCGCGGTCAGCGACAGCAGGTCGACCGGCAGCGACTGCAGGTCGATCGGCAGCTTGCCGACCGCCTGTGCCGCATCCACATGAAACAGGATGTCGCGTTCGCGACAGATGCATCCCAGTGCCTCGATATCCTGGATGATCCCGGTTTCGTTATTGACGAACATGATCGACGCGAGTTGTGTGTCATCGCGCAACGCCGCCGCAAACACGTCGGGGTCCAGGTAGCCCCGTGCGTCAGGCTCCAGCCAGGTCACTGCAAAGCCCTGTTTTTCCAGTGCCTGGAAAACATCGGTAACCGCTTTGTGTTCGGTTCGCATCGTGACGAGATGCCTGCCCCGGTAAGCCCGGTAGCGCGCGGCGCCGGCGATGGCGAGGTTGTCGGACTCGGTGGCGCCGGAGGTCCATACCAGCGTCGCGGGATCGACGTTAAGCAGCGAAGCCAGTTGTGACGCCGCCTGCTCGATACTGGCATGCACGCGCCTCGCAGCCAGGTGACTGGACGAGGCATTGGCGTAATCCGACTGGCTGTGCTCCTGCATGCACTCGGCAACCCGGGCGTCCACGGGCGTTGACGCAGCGAAATCGAGGTAGATGAAGTCCTGGCCGGTCACCCGGAACCCCGGGTGCGGTCAATCGCCGTCAGGATACCGCGCAGAATGTTGACCTCGTTCCTGTCGGGCCGTGCGCGGATGAACAGGCGGCGCATGCGGCGCATCAGGTGACGCGGGTTGTCGGGGTCGAGGAACCCGATATCCCGCAGCACGCGTTCGAGGTGCGCGTAGAAGTGCTCCATTTCCTCGCCGGTTGCGGGCGGGGCCTCGACGTCGAAGACCGGCCCCTCGTCAAACGTGCTGGCAACCCGCAACTCGTAGGCGAGCACCTGCACCGCCATCGCGACATTCAGCGAGCTGAACCCGGGGTCCGTCGGTATCGTCAGCAGCGTATGGCACAGGTCGAGGTCATCGTTGTGCAGGCCGGTCTTTTCCGGGCCGAAGACAGCCGCCACTTTGCCCTGGCTGCTCTCCCGCACCATGCGTTCCGCGCAATCGCGCGGCCCCATGCTCGGCCAGTTGATGGTGCGCGACCTCGCGCTCGCACCGGCGACGTAGACGCAGTCCGCCAGCGCCTCCTCCAGCGTGTCGACGACCAGTGCCGTCTCGAGGATATCGGTAGCGCCGGAGGCACGCGCCGTCGCTTCCTCGTCGGGAAAATAGCGCGGTCTTACAAGCGCGAGATCGCTCAAGCCCATGTTCTTCATGGCGCGCGCAGCGGCCCCGATATTGCCGGGATGCGTGGTTCCAACCAGTACGATACGTATCGACATGATGAGGTCAGTATTCGTAAGACAGCCCTGTAAAAGTCCGGTATTCTACCGCCCCGGTGGCCCGCGCTGGCAACAGCAACGCGCGATGCGCGCCAAAGCTCTTTGACATTGACGGAATCGACCCATGCAAGCACTGCAAAACGTAGCGGTATTGGCGGCCCGGCGCGCCGGTGCCGTGCTCATCAGGAACCTGAACAAGCTCCACAAGCTGAAAGTGGAACGGAAGGGGCATAACGATTTCGTCAGCGACGCGGATCGCGCCGCAGAAGAGGCCATCATCGAAGTCATCCTGAAGCATTATCCGGACCACGCGATCATGGCCGAAGAGTCCGGTGTGCAGGGCGAATCGGACACAGTCTGGATCATCGACCCGCTCGATGGGACAACCAACTTCCTGCATGGCTTTCCGGTTTTCTGCGTCTCCATCGGCGTGCAGGTCAACGGCCGCATGGAAGCAGGCGTCGTCTACGACCCGCTGCGCCAGGAGTTGTTCACAGCGACCCGTGGCGACGGCGCACAGCTCGATGATCACAAGATTCGCGTCAGCGGACGCAAGGATCTCGACCATGCGCTGGTCGGTACCGGCTTCCCGTTCCGCCAGGCTGACAAGGAACTCGAACCTTATCTCGCGATGCTCGGCAAGGTCGTGCGCAACACGGCGGGCGTACGCCGCCCGGGCGCTGCCGCCCTCGACCTGTGCTACGTCGCCGCTGGCCGCCTCGATGCCTTTTGGGAAACCGGCCTCAAGCCGTGGGACCTTGCTGCCGGTACATTGATCATTCGCGAAGCCGGCGGCATCGTCAGCGCGCTCGACGGCCGGGAGAACCACATGGAGACCGGCCACATACTCTGCGGGACACCGAAGATCTACAGCGGCCTCGCCCAGCTCTGCTCCAGCGAGATCAAGGCCATCCTCGCGTAGCAACGGCCCAGGCAGCGACCGCTGCCGTGCGCTGCAGCAGCGCGGCGGCGCGATCGGGACCATGCCCCCATTCGGGGACTATGCAAGCCGCGACTTTTCACCACGCTCAACGCCGTGCTTGCCGGCGAGTGGACGAGATGTTCCATGGCGAGACCTAAAGCGAGCGCAGCGAGACAGTCCGCCATGGAACATGTCGGCCGCTCGCCCAAACCCTTGAAAATGGACCAGTCGCGGCTGGCATAGTCCCCGAATGGGGGCATAGTCCCCGAATGGGGGCATAGTCCCCGAATGGGGGCATAGTCCCCGAATGGGGGCATGGTCCCCGAATGGGGGCACCGCTCCTGCAGGAGAACTTGCTCCTAGGGCAGATCGTCGATCAGTGACGAATCCTTGACCGGCTCGATCAGGTCCTGCGCGTTCACGTTGAGTACCAGTGCCGTGGCGCTGGCCGTGTAGATCGATGAATAGGTACCAACGACGATACCGACGATCAGCGCGATCGAGAACGGCGCGATCGATTCGCCACCCAGAGCCAGCAAGGCGATCAGTACGAGCAACGTCGTCAGGCCGGTGATCAGGGTTCTTGCCAGCATCTCGTTGATCGAGATGTTCATCGATTCCTCGGCGGAGACGCCGCGCAGCAGGAAGAAGTTTTCACGGATACGGTCGAACGCGACGACCGTGTCATTCAGCGAGTAACCGATGACCGCCAGCAGGGCCGCTACCACCGTCAGGTCGAACGGCAGATTGAATATCGAGAAGAAGCCGACTGTGACAATCGCGTCGTGCACGAGAGCAGCGACAGCACCCAGCGAGAACTTCCACTGGAACCGCAGCATCACGTACAGGAAGATCAGCATCAACGCGATCACCATCGCGAGCGCGCCGCGCTCGGCGAGTTCGGCGCCGACCTGCGCGCTGACAAACTCGACGCGTCGCAGGTCGATCTTCTGGCCATTCGCTTCGAGGGTTGCCTGCAGGTGCTCACGCACCTCGGCCGCCTCGGAGGTACCTTGTGGCGGCAGGCGCACCAGGACGTCGTTGGGTTGGCCGAAACGTTGGACCTGGGCGTCCTCGAATCCTGCGGCCGCCAGGTTGGCGCGAATTGCCTCGAGATCGGCCGGTCCTTCGTAGCCAACTTCGAGAAGCACACCGCCGGTGAAATCGATACCGAATTCCAGGCCCCGCGTTGCCAGCGAAATCAGCGACACGACGACGAGAATAATCGAGATCGAGATAGCGATGCGACGGCGCACCGGGCTCAGGAAATCGATGGAGGTTTTTTCTTTGATCAGTCGCATGGCTCGAATTCCTAAATGGGCACCGACGAAAGCTTGCGCCCGCCGAACACGATATTGACGATGGTGCGCGTACCTACGATCGCCGTGAACATCGACGTGATGATGCCGAGCATCAGCGTGATCGCGAAGCCCTTGATCGGACCGGTACCAATCGCGAACAGCACGATGGCGGCGATCAGCGTAGTGACGTTGGCATCGGTGATCGAAGACAGCGCCTTCTCGTAGCCCGCATTGATCGCATTCTGCGGCGAAGTCCCCGCCGCGAGTTCCTCGCGAATGCGTTCAAAGATAAGTACGTTCGCATCGACGGCCATACCGACGGTCAACACGATGCCGGCGATACCGGGCAAGGTCAGCGACGCCTGCAGGATGGACAGCATCGCGACGATGAACACCAGGTTGGAAAACAACGCAACGTTGGCAATCAGGCCGAATGCGCGGTAGTAAAACAGCATGAAGACGATTACCGCGAGGAACCCGATCTTGATCGCGTTGAAGCCGCGGTCGATATTGTCCTGGCCGAGGCTCGGACCGATCGTGCGTTCGTCGATCTTGTAAACCGGCGCCGCAAGTGCGCCGGCGCGCAGCAGCAATGCAAGGTCGTGCGCCTCCATCGGCGTCAACCCGGTAATCTGGAAGTTGTTCTTGAACACGCCGCGAATCGTCGCCGTGTTGATGACTTCCTCGATTTTCACGGTGCGTTGCTCGGGCACCCCGTCACGCATGACAGTTTCGCGCCGGGTCTCGATGAAAATCGACGACATCGGCTTGTTGAGGTTGTTCATCGTCGTCTGCAGCATGCGTTCACCGGCAGCCGAGTCGAGCGTGATGAACACGGCCGGCTGCCCCTGGCTGAAGCCGGCCTTGGCGTCGATGATCTGGTCGCCGGAAGCGATTACCTGGCGTTTCAGCACCTGCGCTGCCTCGTTGCCCCGACCGGGGTAGCGGCGCGAGCCCGGCTCATCGCCGGTCGTGTCGACCAGCCTGAATTCGAGCGTTGCCGTCGCTGTCAGGATCTTGTTGAGCTGGTTCGGGTCCTGCACGCCGGGCAACTGCACGACGATGCGATCGACTCCCTGGCGCTGCACCAGCGGCTCTGCGACACCGAGCTGGTTGACGCGATTACGCAACGTCGTCAGGTTCTGTTCGATGGCGAAGTTCTGCCGCTCGCGTATCTGGGCTTCCGACATGCGCACGGTCAGCGACTTGCCATCCGCGCCGTCGGTAACGATCAGATCCGGGTCGGCACGCTGGATGACGGTGCGCGCAGCATCGAGATCCTCAGGGCCGGTCAGGCGAACGAGTACCGACTGGTCGTCCAGGTCGAGGCGATGACGAATCTTCGCTTCGCGCAACCTGTCGTCGAAGTCCTGCTCATACCCCGCCAGGCGGCTGTCGATGGCCGTCTTCATATCTACTTCGAGCAGTACGTAGACGCCGCCGCGCAGGTCGAGACCGAGACTCATCGGGTGCAAACCAAGGTCTCTTACCCAGGCGGGCAGCTTCGGCGCCAGCGTCGTCGCAACGTTGGCCTCGCGCAGGTACTGCTCACGCAGGCGCTCGCCGGCCAGTTCCTGGTCGGCCGTCGAGTGGAAGCGAATGACGACGCGTCCGTCCTGCAGGTACGCGGCCTCAGGCTCGATCCCGGCTGCCTCGACGACGCGCACAAACTCTTCGAGGCGCCTTTCGTCGTAAGCAATGCCATCGTTGTCGGCAACCTGTACTGCCTCGACGCTGCCGTAGATATTCGGCAGCGCAAACAGGCAACCGGCGAGCAAGATGGCGAATACGAGCGCGTTAAGCCACGTAGGGTATTTATTCATGATTTGGGGTTCTGCCGATCAGGCTTCGTCGTAGGTGCCTTTGGGCACGACCATCGAGACGCTGGCTTTCTGGATCTTGATCTCGGTGTTGTCGCTGATGGCAACAACGGCATAGTGATCGCTGACCGCCGTGATCTTGCCGAGGATGCCGCCGGCGGTAAGGACTTCGTCACCGGCCTGCAATCCGGCCACGAGCTCATTGTGAGCTTTCTGCTTTTTCTGTTGCGGCCGAATGAGCAGGAAGTAGAAAGCGGCAAACATCAGCACCATCATGATGATGAAACTGGTTGAATCGCCCTGCTGCGCGCCTTGCGCGTAAGCGTTTTGAATAAAGAAATCCATGTGATATCCAGGCTAGTGTGTGTTGGTTGCAGCGGCGACCCTGAAGGCCCCCGGAAAATCAGCGCGGTATTATGGCACAAGCCGGGGACGTGGGGGCGACTTCGGCCTGTGCAAGCCCAAACGCGCTGAAACGCCCCGCATCACGCGTCGGCGGCATAGGCTGCGCGCAGTTTACTGGCCAGCCCGGGCAGCGTATCGGTGCCAATCGCGTCTCGAATATTCTTCATAAGTTCCTGATAATAATGGAGATTATGAATCGTCGCCAGCCGCGGTCCCAGGATCTCGCCGCACTTCGCAAGGTGCCGCAGGTAAGCGACGCTGTAATTCGCGCAGGTATAACAACCGCATGACGGATCCGGCGGCGACGTGTCGTCACGATAGCGGGCATGGCGGAACTTGACGGTCCCGCGACTGGTGAATAGCTGGCCGTTGCGGGCGTGCCGCGTCGGGATCACGCAATCGAACATGTCGACACCACGCATGACGGCCTCGACGATGTCCACGGGTGTGCCGACGCCCATCAGGTAGCGCGGCAACCCGGCAGGCACCTGCGGCAACAGCCCGTCGAGGACGGCAAGCCGTTCCGGCTCGGGTTCGCCGACCGCCAGCCCCCCGATCGCGAGCCCGTCGAAGCCGATATCACACAAACCCTGCAGCGATTCCGTGCGCAGCGCATCGTACATGCCGCCCTGGACGATGCCGAACAGTGCTTCACCACGCTCAGGCTCGTCATTCTTCAGCTCGTCGAAGCGTTGCCGGCTGCGCCGGGCCCAGCGCAGAGACAGCTGCATCGAGTCGCGTGCATCGCTCTCGCTCGCCGGGTACGGCGTGCATTCGTCGAAGATCATCGTGACGTCGGCATTGAGATCGTGCTGGACCTCGATCGATCGTTCGGGAGTCAGCATCACTGCGTCGCCGTTCACCGGCGACTGGAAACGCACGCCCTCTTCCGTGAGTTTTCTCATCGCGGCAAGCGAAAATACCTGGAATCCGCCCGAATCGGTCAGGATCGGCTTGTCCCAGTGCATGAACTCATGCAGCCCGCCATGCTTGCGAATGACTTCGGTGCCCGGTCGCAGCATCAGGTGAAACGTATTGCCGAGAATAATCTCTGCACCGTCGGCCGCGACCTCCTCCGGGGTCACGCTCTTGACGGTGCCGTAGGTGCCCACCGGCATGAATGCCGGCGTTTGCACGACACCACGCCGAAACTCGAGCAGGCCCCGGCGCGCGGCCCCGCTACGGGCATTCACATCGAATTTCATGACAGCCCTTCCGGTGTCAGGAACATCGCGTCACCGTAGCTGAAAAAGCGGTATTCCTGACGCACTGCGTGCTGGTAGGCAGACATGATGCGCGCTTTGCCGGCAAATGCAGAGACCAGCATCAGCAGCGAAGATTGTGGCAGGTGAAAGTTTGTCAGCATCGCGTCAACCGACCTGAATGCATACCCTGGCAAGATAAAGAGATCGGTCTCTCCGTCGTAAGGCGCGAGCCGACCACCGGTGGACGCGCATTCCAGTGCACGTACCGCGGTTGTACCGACCGCGATGACGCGGCCGCCGGCTCTGCGAGTCGCATTCACGAGGTCACTGGTTTCCGGGCTCACGATGACGCGCTCGCTGTGCAGGCGATTCTGCTCGATGTGCTCGGCGCGCAGCGACTGGAAAGTGCCGGCGCCAACGTGCAGCGTGACCCAGGCATGCCTGGCGCCTGCGGCCCGCGTTTCCTCGAGCATCGCGTCGTCGAAATGCAGCCCGGCGGTCGGCGCCGCAACCGCGCCGGGTTCGCGGGCATAGACAGTCTGGTAACGCTCGATGTCGGCATCTTCGGCATCGCGTGCAAGATAGGGCGGCAACGGCACCTCGCCAAACGCGTCGAGAAACGGCATGACCGCCACGGAGAACGACAGAGCGAACAACTCGCCTTCGCGGCCCGTCACAGTCGCCTCGGCACTGTTGGCCAGCTGCAGGCGAGAACCCGCGCGCGGAGTCTTGCTCGCGCGAACATGGGCGAGCGCCGTGTCGTCACCTGTGACGCGCTCGACGAGTATTTCGACCCTGCCGCCAGTCTCCTTGGTCGCGGCGAGCCGCGCCTTGATGACCCGGGTATCGTTGAAGACCAGCAGGTCTCCCTCGCGCAGCAATGCCGGCAGCTCGGTGAAGCGGCGATCGGTTAGCCCGTCCGAGACTTCGAGCAAACGGCTGCCACGACGAGCGCTGGCCGGAAAGCGCGCAATCAGCTCGTCAGGTAGCTCGTAATCGAAGTCTGAGATCAACATGGGCGCGCATGGTAGCAAAGCCATGCGCGCCCGGGCGATCCCTGTGTCGCCGGCGTGGCGACCGGTGACTAAGGTACAGAACTCAGGTCGTCGTCTCGATGGGCGGGGTCGGCACCAGCGGCGCAACCGGCCGCACTGCCAGCGGCGCACCCTGCGGAGCGGCGTGTATCGCCGCGGGCGGCGCGGCGGCGGGGCTGACCTCGACGTCGAACGCGTCGACATCGAAGCGCATGTCCTGATCGCTATCGAATTCATACTGCACGTTGCCGTGCTGGTCAGCCGGAATCTCGACGTCGAGCGTCAGCTTTTTCTTGTCACGCATGATACCGAGCTTCAGCTTCTCGCCGGCCTGGTACGAATTCAGGATGCGCATCGCATGACGTACGTCCTTGGGTTCGCGGCCGTCGATACTCTGGATGACGTCACCGTCCTGCAACTTGAACGCTTCCGACTTCGGGGCACTGACAACGAGAAGCCCGGTGTCGGTACCGAAGTAGCGGCCGAGACCTTCATTGAGCTCGACGAGCTCGAGATTGCCGAGGCCGGTGCCGGCCCATGGAAAAGCGAAATCGAATTTCTCGACAACCACAGGCGCCTGCGGCGCGTTCGGACCATGCGGTGCCCCAGGCACCCGCTGTACCCAGAACTGTTCATCCAGCGGTACGACGCGCGGTTCCACCTCGACGCTGCCGCTCTTGCCATCACGCAGGTAGCTCACTGCCAGGACATCGCCCTCTTCTACACCATTCATGAAATCGAGCAGGCGCATGTTCGCTTCTTTGCCGCTATCGGCTTTGAGCGACTCACCATTGACGGCGGTGATAATGTCGCCTGGCCGCAGCCCGGCGTCGGCGGCAGCGCTGCCAGGCGTCACACCGTCGATGCCGACGCCTTCGACCGGGCCCGCCTCGTCGCTGCTCTCTATGGTGACGCCGAGTCGCGGCTTGTTGTAGATCACGAAACGCTGCTCGATCTCTCTTATCTGCGGCAACCGCTCGCTGGTGATTTCAGCGATTTCACGAGCCGCTTCGGCCATGCGGGCTTCGGCAGCGGCCAGCTTCTCTTCCATCTCCATTTCGCGCGCCTCGGCCGCCTGCAGTGCCGCTTCGCGTTCGGCTTCAGCCTGTGCAGTCTGCGCAAGGGCCTCGCCTGCCAGCAGCAACAACACTGCGGCCGGCAGAATCATTTTCCATGTTTTCATCGGGGTCTGGCTCCTCTTAAAAAGCGGCCCGTTGCGTCTGCGCATAACGCAACTGGACCAGTAATTTCATCAACCTGACGCGTTCGCGCCAGAAAAGCTCCCTGTCCGCGGCTGTCATCTGCACGCCGGGATCGTTCAACTGGTAGTCGATAGCCGCAATGCGGTCCTCGAGGTCCGAGATGCTCGCCATCGTGCCTGCGCGCATCACGCGCGGCGCATCGGGCAGCGACCTGAGATCGCTCTCCAGCTGCCGCGACTCCACCATCAGCGTCTGCAACACCGTCAAACCGGTGCTTGCCGTATTCGACGGCAGGTTTTCCGGCACCGTCGGAAACGTCTGGCCGGGACCCTGCAGAACGCCGGGCAGCGTGACGGCCGCGATCAGCGCGGCAGCGGCAATACCAATGCCGGTATACCAGGCCGAGCGCTCTTGAATGCCCGGCTTCCTGATCAGGCCCTCTGCTTCGGCCTGCTCGCGAATCCTCTGCCAGACGATGCGAGGCGGCATCGTCTCGGGCAAGCCGGCGAGGCCCGCCTGCAGCACACTGCGCTCATCCGCTGTCAACGCACAAATCATCTCGTCTTCCTTCTCGTTACTGCTCATGCCAGCAACTCCTGGTCTAGTAACTGATGGCAGCGCCCTGGGGCGCGGTACCATCCTCATTTATTTCCAGCATCGGCCGCAGGCGCTGGTAAGCACGCGACAACTGCGACTTCGAAAAACTCTCGGTCTTGCCCATCAGCCCCGCTATCTCCTTGTGCGTGAAGCCTTCGACGTCGTGCAACCAGACGACGGCGCGACTGACGTCCGGCAGACTCGCCAGTGCGGCGTCGAGATCCAGCGCGTCGTCCGGGTGACTCGAGATACCGTAGTTGGCAGGCTCGCCTGGCGTCGTGTCGTCCCAGTCGTCAGCCAGCGCCTGGCCGCGTTTCGTCCAGGCCGAACGCAAAAACATCAGGGCCTTGGTTACGGCAATCCGCCGAATCCAGCTGCCGAGGGCCGCGTCACCACGAAACTGGCCAATCGAGCGCATGATTTCGATGAACGTCTCCTGCACCAGGTCCTCGGCATGCGCCGGCACCTTGGTGAAGCGCAGGCAAATCGAGTAAACCGGCGTCGCAAACGCCCGATAGATGATCTCGTGGGCCCGGGCGTCGCCGCGGGCAGCGCGCCTGACAATGCCGGGGTCGACCTCGATGTCTGCAAACTTGCTCATATCTGAAAGCTTAGATGCTCATGCATCGCAAAGGGTCGCACATGCGTGCATCCGCGCATATACTGTGCGCCGGTCGGGCCGGGGCCAGCCCCCGAGACGGTCCGATCGGGCATGCCGGGATGGCGGAACTGGTAGACGCGCCGGATTCAAAATCCGGTTCTGGAAACAGAGTGGGGGTTCGATTCCCCCTCCCGGCACCACATGCCCCGATACACCTGTCCCAACCCGATGATGGAGTCTCCTCGAGACCATGAAGTATTGCTCAAAATGCGGCGCCCGGGTCAGCCTCAAGACACCCCGGGACGACAACCGGCAACGCTTTGTTTGCGATGCCTGCGAACATGTTCATTACCAGAACCCGCTCGTCGTCGTGGGTTGCGTCGCGGAACGGGATGGCAAAGTGTTGTTGTGCAAACGGGCAATCGAACCGCGCTACGGCTACTGGACCGTGCCGGCAGGGTTCATGGAGCTGGGTGAAACCGTCGCCGGTGGTGCGGCCCGCGAGACGCTCGAAGAGGCCCTCGCGACGGTCGAACTTGGCCACCTGTTCGCGATGGTCGACGTCGTCGACGCCGGCCAGGTACACCTGTTCTTTACTGGCACGCTGTCGGGCGACTACGGTGTTGGCGAAGAGACGCTCGAAGTCGGGCTATTCAGCGAAGAAGAAATCCCATGGGACGAGATCGCGTTCCAGAGCGGCAAGTTTGCATTACAGAAGTACTTCGAAGACCGCGGCGATAATCGCGGCGTGCATATCCACGAGCTGCGCCGTTCCCACTCCTGAAACGGCAGTAGTTTACTGGCCGCCGGCCTGTTCCAGCCGGGCGTTCAGCGCATCCGGTGGCAGGTAGCCGCTGATCAGCGTGCCATCTTCAAGGACGATCGCCGGGGTACCGCTCAGGCCGACATCCTGGCCCAGCATGTAATGCTCGGAGATGATCTGGGTATTGCACTTCGTCGTTTCGAAAGCCTGGTCGCTCTTCGCGGCCGTCAGGGCGCCGTTACGATCCTTGGCGCACCAGACATCTTCCGACGTGTTCCAGGCGCGCGACGCCGGACCGTTGCGAGGGTACAGCACGTAACGCACCTCGATACCGTAGTCGAGGTAGTCATTGATCTGGCTGTGGAGCTTGCGGCAGTAGGTGCATTCGACATCGGTAAACACGGTGACAACGTGCTTGATCTCCGGCGGCGCGAATATGATGGTCTCGGCATCGGGCAGGCCGTCGATCAGCTCCCGGCGCGATTCCGCGCGGGCTGCCTCGGTGAGGTTGGTTTGTGCGTCGAGATCGATCAGGTCGCCCTGCATCAGGTAGCGGCCATCGCTCGACACGTAGACAACGATAGATCCCTGCTGGATGGTGTACCAGCCGACGACCGGGCTCGGGTTGATATTCTCAGGATCAATCATCTCGAACATGGCGCCAATCTTGGCCCTGACGGCCTCGAGCTGGGCATCGTCCTCTGCCGCGCTCGCCGGGATAGCGGCACAAACGAAGACGGCCGCAACCAGCAGCTGTTGTACGAAGGTATGAAAATGTCGACTCATCAAGCGCATCCAGAAAGGCAACCAGCCTTAAGTTGACCCCGCAAACCGCGCGCGGTTCCAAAAGCGCGGCAAGTTTAGCAAAGGGACCGGGATGCGGGGCGAAATGTTACCGGTGCCGGCGACTAGCCGCGCGGGTGGTGCTCGCCGTGCAGGTCCTTGAGCCGCTCGCGTGCCACGTGCGTGTAGATCTGGGTGGTCGAGAGATCACTGTGGCCGAGCAGCATCTGGACGACGCGGAGATCGGCACCGCGGTTCAGGAGATGCGTCGCAAACGCATGGCGCAGGCTGTGCGGCGACATCTTCTTGCGGATTCCTGCCTTGTCGGCGTAGCGCTTGATGATGTGCCAGAACGCCTGGCGGGTCATGCGGTCGCCGCGCCGGGTCGGGAACAGGTAATCGGTCTGCCGTTCCAGCAGGATTTCCATGCGCGGTCCGTTGATGAATTCCTTGATCCAGCGCTGTGCTTCATCACCGAGCGGGATCAGGCGTTCGCGATCGCCCTTGCCGACGATGCGCAGTACGCCCTGGTTGAAGTTGATCTGCGACTGCCTGATGTTGATCAGTTCGGTGACGCGCAGGCCTGTCGCGTACAACAGCTCGAGCATGGCGCGATCTCGATGGCCCAGCGGCTCCTCGGTATTCGGCGCATTCAGCAACGATTCGACTTCGTCCTCGGTCAGCGTCTTCGGCAGCGACCGGCCGATTCGCGGCATTTCGATGTCGGCGGTCGGATCGGTGCTGCGCATGCCTTCGCGCATGATATAGCGGAAAAAGCGGCGGAAGCTGGACAACTGGCGCGCCGTGGAACGCGGCTTGGCCCCGCTTTCGACGCGTTTGGCGATGAAATCGAGCAAGTCGGACTTATTGGCCTCCTCGATCGACTTGTCGTCTTCGGACAGGCCGCGCCCCAGCGTCATCAGGTCGGCACGATAGGCGCCAAGCGTGTTCTGCGACAGCCCACGCTCCATCCAGATTGCGTCGAGGAAGCGATCCACCAGCTCTTCCGAGCGCTGCACCGCCGGCGACTCCGGCTTCGTTTGCTTGTTACTGCTTCCCATAGCGTCCATCTGGTTACTCGCGCAATCCTTTGCCGCGATTGAGGTGCGTGTCCCAACAGTCCCGACAGGCTGGTAGCATACGCCGACCTGTACACGGATTTCTCGTCTCAATCGCCTGAGACAGCTGGGGTCGAACATCGCCAAGCGACGGATTTATCAAGGATTTGAGTATGCTTACGAACTGCTCCAGCGGGCGTGATCGCTGTCACAGAATAGGCAAGGCATTGACATAAGGTGAACCACGTCACACGCATCCTTGAGACCGCCTGGGGAATCTGGGCCTGGCTCTCCTTCACCGTCGCCGTCCTGTTCTCCCTGTTGGTCGCGTTATTCGTGCCTGGCGCGGGGCGCCGCCAGCGGCTGGTGACCTTTGCCGCAAGGATGAGCTTTGTACTGCCACGCGTCCGTGTCGCAGTTCGCGGCCTGGACAACCTGCCACCCGACAACTGCATCGTCGTTGCCAATCATGCCAGTTACATCGATGGCATTTTGCTCAAAGGATACCTCCCGTGGCGGTTCAGTTTTGTGATCAAGGGAGAAATGCGGAATTTCGGCCCCGCCCACTTCCTTCTGCGCCGCTCCGGTTCCAAATTTGTCGAGCGCAGCGACATGACCGGCAGCACCCGCGACGCCCGGCAGATTGTCAAAGCGGCAGTTGGCGGTGAATCCCTCGGTTTCTTCCCGGAAGGCACGTTCCGCGAGGAGCCGGGCGTTGCCCGCTTCCGACCCGGCGCTTTCGTTGCCGCGGTCAAGGGCGAAATGCCGGTCGTACCGATCGCCATTGTCGGGACGCGTCACATGATGCCGTCGGGTCGCCTGTTGCCCCGTCCGACACCGCTCGAGATTCATATCCTGCCGGCGATCGCTCCGGGCGACCCGGATCACGCCACCAGCCGGGGCCTCGCCGAGGCCTCACGCCAGCGCATCCTGGCAGTGCTGGACGAGCCCGACCTTGCAGAAGAACCACTGCCTGTAAGTGATATGTAGTATTGCACCCTGCCGGGATTTACAGGAAAGTAGCGGCCCGGTTTTCTTCAGGTCCCGAATCACGGAGCCCCCAATGAGTTCAGAATCAGTCGTTGTTGTTGCCGCCAAACGTACGCCGATCGGCGCCTTCCAGGGCATCCTCAGCGGTGCCACGGCGCCACAACTCGGCGCGGCTGCGATCGCCGGCGTCATCTCCGACATCGATCCCGCGGAAATCGACCAGGTATTCATGGGCTGCGTGCTACCGGCCGGTCTCGGCCAGGCTCCCGCCCGGCAGGCCGCTCTCGGCGGCGGCGTGCCGACCGGCGTCCCGTGCACGACGGTCAACAAGATGTGCGGTTCGGGTCTCGAGGCCGTGATCCTCGGCCATGACCGGATTCGCGCCGGCAGCGCGAGCGTGGTCCTGGCCGGTGGCCTGGAATCGATGAGTAACGCGCCCTACCTGCTGCCGAAAGCTCGCAGCGGCTACCGCATGGGTCACCAGGAAGTGCTCGATCACATGTTCTACGACGGCCTGCAGGATCCCTTCGAGGGACACATGATGGGGCACTACGCGCAGGTGACCGCGGACAAGTACAAGTTCTCGCGCGACAGCATGGATGCCTTTGCCATCGAATCGGTCACACGCGCCCAGCGCGCCGTGGCCGACGGGTCATTCGAAGCGGAAGTCGTGCCGGTCACGGTCAGCACGCGGCGCGGTGACGTCACGGTCGAAGTGGACGAGACCCCGGGTACCGTCAGTATCGACAAGATTCCGACACTGCGACCGGCGTTCAGCAAGGATGGCACCGTAACAGCGGCGACTTCGTCGTCGATATCCGATGGTGCCGCCGCCCTGCTGCTGATGTCGGCATCCGAGGCAGACAGGCGTGGCCTGCAACCGATCGCGAGAATCCTCGCGCACTCCGCCTTCGCACAGGAACCGGCCTGGTTTACGACGGCGCCGGTATTCGCGCTGCGGAAGGTACACGAGGCGCTCGGCTGGTCCCCGGATGATGTCGACCTCTATGAAATCAACGAGGCATTTGCCTGCGTGACGATGGCGGCGATGACGGATCTCGGCATAGAGCACGCAAAAGTCAACGTCAACGGCGGCGCCTGCGCGCTTGGCCACCCGATCGGCGCCACTGGCGCGCGCATCTCGGTAACCCTGCTGCACGCGCTCAAGGCGCGCGGCCTCAAGCGCGGCATCGCGACACAATGCATCGGCGGCGGCGAAGCCACGGCCGTTGTTTACGAACTACTGTAGGAAGGAACGCATCATGGAACTCGCAACTGCAAGAGCCGTTATTACAGGCGGCGCCTCCGGACTGGGATTTGCGACAGCAGAACGCGTCATCAAGGCGGGCGGACAGGTCGTGCTGCTGGACATCAACGATGCGCTGGGGACCGCGAGCGCCGCGAAGCTGGGCGACCGTGCACGTTTCGTCAAGACCGACGTGTCCAATGAAGAGTCGGTGCGCAGCGCCATGCAGGAAGCGAAAGCATTCATGGGCGGCATCACGCTCGCCGTGAATTGTGCCGGTGTCGCCAATGCCGGCCGCACGCTCGGTCGGGATGGCCCCTGGCCGACGGAGAACTTCAACCGGGTTATCCAGATCAACCTGGTTGGCAGTTTCAACGTCATCAAGGAAGCAGCGGCCATCATGAATGAAAACGACCCCAACGATGACGGCGAACGAGGAGTCATTATCAATACCGCATCGATCGCCGCTTTCGAAGGACAGATCGGGCAAGCCGCCTACTCCGCTTCGAAAGGCGGTGTCGTCGGTATGACGCTGCCGATCGCACGTGAATTCGCCGCATTCGGCATCCGCGTCAACACGATAGCGCCGGGCGTTTTCCTGACACCGATGGTGTCCGGCATGCCCGAGGAAGTGCAGGAGTCCCTGGGCCGGCAGGTGCCGTTCCCATCAAGACTCGGGCGCCCCGAGGAATACGCGAACGCTGCGGTCTTCATCTACGAGACAGCGATGGTGAACGCCGAAACGATCCGCGTCGATGGCGCCATCCGGATGCAGCCGAAGTAGCAGCCGCGCCAGCCTGCAGGAACGGCACCCCCATTCGGGGACAATGTCCCCTTTCGGGGGCAAC
>Ga0210130_1000052_pt1 | contig 16264 bp, 11 predicted proteins | sample White_ThreeSqC_D_2_FD_185591 | JGI IMG/M metagenome (GOLD analysis project Ga0210130, IMG submission 185591) | Wetland microbial communities from the San Francisco Bay, California, USA, that impact long-term carbon sequestration -... | ecosystem: Environmental > Aquatic > Marine > Wetlands ...
CGGCCGGCAACACGAGGTAGACGCGCTCCAGCCGCCACATGTCGTAGCCGGATGCTTCGTGATCGGCGCGTTCGAACGGGTCGCCGCGCAGGTCGAAGAGTTTTGGCAGGCGCAATTCGACCATCGGCTCCTGCCAGACGTCGAAGCCATGCGCACGTTGCTCCAGGAACACCATCTTCCAGCGGCCGTAGCGCAGGTTCGCGAGCTGGCCGTCGTCGGTCCAGTAGAAGAACTCCTTGCGCGGCCCTTCGTCAACCTCGCCCTTGAAATACGGCAGCAGGTTGTAGCCGTCGAGATGGACCTTGTAGGAACGGTCGTTCGCCTTGTAGCCCTTCAGCAGCTTTTCCTTGATCTCCGGCTCGCCGACAGCGGCCAGGATCGTCGGCAGCATGTCCTCGTGCGAGAATACATCGTTGTAGACGCTTCCCGGCTCGATGACACCCGGCCACCGGATCATCGTCGGCACGCGATAGCCACCTTCCCAGTTCGAATTCTTCTCGTTGCGGAACGGCGTCATGCCGCCATCGGGCCAGCTGAAGACTTCGGCGCCATTGTCGGTCGAATACATGACGATTGTGTTGTCCGCGATCCCGAGTTCGTCCAGTTTGTCGAGCAGCTGCCCGACCATGCCGTCGTGTTCGACCATGCCGTCGGCATAAACGCCGAGCCCGGTGACGCCCTGAGACGAGGGTTTCAGGTGCGTGAAGATATGCATGCGCGTCGAGTTCCACCAGAGAAAGAACGGCTTGTTGGCCTTGGCGGCACGTTCCAGGAAGTCGAGTGCACCCGCGGTCACTTCTTCGTCTATTGTCTCCATGCGCTTCCTGGTCAGCGGCCCGGTGTCCTGGATGTCACCGTCGGAACTCGACTTGATGACACCGCGCGGCCCGAACTTCTTCGCAAACTCGGGGTTCGTCGGGTAGTCGGGGCTTTCCGGTTCCTCTTCGGCATTCAGGTGATAGAGGTTACCCAGGAATTCGTCAAAACCATGGTTGGTCGGCAGGTGCTCGTCGCGGTCGCCGAGGTGGTTCTTGCCGTATTGTGCCGTCATGTAACCGAAGTTCTTCAAGAGGTCCGCGATCGTCGGGTCCTTGACCGAGATGCCTTCGGGCGCACCCGGGAGACCCACTTTGAGGAGACCCGTGCGAAACGGGCTCTGGCCGGTGATGAAGGCCGCGCGACCCGCGGTACAGCTTTGTTGTCCGTACCAGTCGGTAAATAACGCGCCCTCGTTGGCAATGCGGTCGATGTTCGGCGTTTCGTAGCCCATCATGCCGCGGTGATAAGCGCTGGGGTTCTCCCAGCCGATATCATCGCCCCAGATGATCAGGAAATTCGGCTTGTCCTGCGCATGGGCAGCAGTGCCGAAGAACAGGCCAAGCAAGAGCGGCAGCGCGAGAAGGCGCTTCGCGCCGGATAACATGCCCCAGCTTGTCGAGTGAACCGAACTCGTTGATTCCATCGTGATTTCCTTAGTGTCTGTTTGGTTGGCAGCCGCTGATCATACCAGCTGCCACCAGCTCGAAACCAGATCGAAACCAGCGTTGCCAGTAACAGCTTGTAACGCGCATGGTCTAGGGAATCGCCCCCAGCGAACGCAACAGGGCGATGACGTTCTGGTCCTGCGGATGGCGCCGCGCGAGGTCATATGCAACATCCAGCGCACCAGCTTCGTCGCCGCCATCTCGCAGCAGGCTCGCCAAACCGAACGCAATGTCATACTCACCGTCGAACCGCCCATAGGCCCCGCGCAACACGTTGATTGCGTCGCTCATCCTGCCTGTGGAATTCAAGGCAATACCGTAGACGTAGGCATAACGTGGATTGTCCGGCTCCAGTTCCATCGCCGTACGCAATTCAACAAGCGCGTCGGCCGACCTGTTGCTACGCACCAGCGACAGGCCAAGCGCGTAACGCAGCGCCGCGTTGCCGGCGTCGATCGAAATGCCTTCGCGCAACACTTTTGCTGCACGGTCCTCCTGCCCCGTTGCGCGCATGATATCGGCCAGGTTGACCCGAGCCACCACCGCCCTGGGGTCTAGTGCCAGCGCATCTTCGTAATAAGCAGTGGCTGTCTCGCTATCACCCTCGGCCATCGCGAAACCTGCCAGTGCCGCGAGCGCCTCCGGCCGGTTTGCGATTGCGAGATACGCCGCGCGAAATTCATCCGCAGCTACGGCAAATGCACGCGCCTCCTCCAGTCCCAGCAAATCCTGCACTCCGACATAAGCCGATGCTGCCTCGATACGCACGCCCTTGACCGGATCGGCCAGCAGGCTGGCGCCCCCGATACGCAGCTTCCCTTCGTCCGGCATCGGCTGCACCTGCCGCAACGCGGCGATACGGATCAGCGGATCCGGATCAGTAAGCGCTGACTGCAAAGCGCGAATTTCGCCAGTTGCGAACGGCTGGGCCAGCCGCGATACAGCGGTTGCCTGTGCGATACCCGGGAACTCGTCACCGGCGATAACCTCCAGCAGTTGCCGGTTCGCAAACCCGTTGCGAGCCGCGTGCAAGGCAGTGCCAAAATGCGGCTTCGGCGGCGCGCCATCAGGGCGCCATTCGGCCGCGGCCATTGCAGCCCATTCCGCATCCTGGTCGACGTGACAGGCATTGCAGGCGTTGGGAACGCCGGCCGCCACGCTCAGGTCCGGGCGTGGTACACGGAAACTGTGGTCGCGCCGGTCGTCGACAACCATGTAGATCCGTGACGCCATGTGGCAATCGACACAACCTGCTTCGACCGACGAGTGCCCGGCATGATCCTCGCTGCCAAATTTTGACGGCAAGTGGCATTGCGCGCACACATCGTTCGGGTTGTCTCCGGCGACCAGCGTTGCCGAGTGGGGATTGTGGCAGTCGGTACAAGTGACACCCGCACGATACATCCGGCTTTGCAGGAACGAACCGTAGACATAGACCTCGTCGAGAATCTGGCCGTCGGCGAAATACAGGCCGTCATCCAGCAACGATGGTATGTGGGTTTCGGCAAGTGGTTGACCGTACTCGTAACTGGCGGAAAGAATGCCGCGACGGGAATGGCAACGGCCACAGGATTCCGGCTGTTGCTGCGGCCGCGTCCGCAGCTCGCTGCGTTCGGCGATGCCAGTATCGGCATTCATGATCCAGGCAGCGCCATCACGATCGTCGAGATCCACCTGCAAACCATGGCCGGCACCCTGGGCCCCGGCATTCACCTGTGCGACATGGCTCGAACCGGGCCCGTGGCAGCCTTCGCAACCCACACTGATCTCGGACCAGGTCGTGTCGAAGGTGTCTGCGGCCCGGTCGTAGTTCATCTCCAGATTGGTCGAGTGACATTCGGCGCACATGTAATTCCAGTTGAACTGTGCGCCGGTCCAGTGCAACTCGTCATCCGGCGCAATGTACTCGTCGGGATACAGGTGGAACCAGCGCTGACCGCCTTCCGACTCCGGCCGCGAGTCCCAGCAAAAGGCGAGCGCCTGCAGACTGCCGCCCGGAAATTCGATGAGATATTGCTGCAGCGGCGCGACACCGAAAGTGTAGGCGATGCGAAACTCGCGGAGCACCCCCTCGCCATCCGCGGTCTCAACGAAGTATTCATCGTCTCGCCGGAAAAAGCGCGTCTCGGTATCAAAGTACCGCAACGAGGCATCATCGAAGTTGCCGAGCACCGTGTCATCGTTCGCAACCTGCATCGCGCGTTCATGATGCGAACCGATCCAGTCGTTGTACTCGGATTCGTGACAGGACTGGCACGCGGTACTGCCGACGAAGGTCGCCTCATCCGGCCCCGGCGGTGGCAGCTGTGCCTTCTCGCCGCAACCGGCAAGCAACAGGACCAGCAGAATGACACTGCGATTCGTTTGACTCCACATAGGCGGCAGCTTACAACATCGTATCGGCCGGCAATACAAACTTGGCCTGTGGGCACAACGACGGAGCAGGCGCATGCGGATCTGGAACCAGGCAAAGCAAATGGCGGAACAAACGCCGGACGACAGGAACCGCTACGTCGACTTTCTGCGCGCGGTTTCCATTCTCGCCGTCATTACCGGGCACTGGCTGATTGCGACGGTCTACTACGCCGACGGGTCGGTCATCAGTGGCCACCTGCTGAAAGACGCGCCGCAGACGCAGTGGCTGACCTGGATCTTCCAGGTGATGCCGATCTTTTTTATCGTCGGCGGTTATGCGAATGCCGTCTCCCTCGAGAGCGCAGAACGCAAAGGTGTCGACTACGGAGGCTGGCTCGCCAACCGTCTAAACCGCCTCGTCGCACCTTTGCTCGTGTTGTTGATCGCCTGGGCCGTCATTGCCATCATCATGCAGTCTCTCGGTGCACGCGCTTCGCTTATCCAGTGGGCATCACAGGCCGCCCTGATACCCACGTGGTTTCTCGCCATCTATATCGTAGTCGTCATCCTGGCGCCCTTAACCTACCGGTTCTGGCGAAGCTGGGGCTTTGTCTCTTTGTGTGTGTTCGCAGGGCTCGCCGCTGCCACCGACCTCGCCTTCTTTGTTGCCGACCAGCGCTGGCTCGGCTGGACCAATTACCTGTGGGTCTGGCTCGCAGTTCACCAGCTCGGTTACGCGTGGCGTGACGGCCGAATCGCCGCCCCGTCTCGTCTGCTTGTTTACTCCGCACTCGGCTTTACCGCGCTGTGGCTGCTCGTATTCAAGGGTCCCTACCCGATGGCGATGGTGGGTTCACCGGACGAGGGACTGAGCAACACCTTGCCGCCGAAAATCACTTTGCTGGCTCTTGGCATATTCCAGTTTGGTTTGCTGCTGGCGCTCGAGGGCCCGATGCGGCGCCTGCTCGAAAGTGTGCGCCTGTGGGCCGCGACGGTGCTCATCAACAGCATGATCATGACCGTCTATCTCTGGCACATCACCGTGATGGTCGTCTTTATCGCGCTGCTGTATCTCGCCGGCGGCGTCGGGCTCGGGATCGAACCGGGAACAGGGACCTGGTGGTTGTCGAGGCCGCTATGGATTGTCGTGCTGTTGCTCCTGCTGCTGCCGGTGGCGCTGCCATTGTCGGCGCTGGAACGACGCGGGCGCAGCCCGGGCGCGAGCACACCGTCGCCCGCCCGACAGATCTCAGGCGCAATGATGATCTGCCTCGGCGTCGCGCTGCTGGCGATGTACGGCTACGGTGGCGGCCCGCTACCCCGCCTGGACCTCATCTCGTTCGGGCTGGTCGTGATTGGCTCCGGCATTAGTGGCCTGTTGCCGGGCTTCCGCCAGGCTGCGCGTTATTTCGGGTAAAGCAACGTAAACTGCATGCGGTAACCGACACCTTCCGCGCCGCCCGTCGAGGACTCGGCGTAGTACCGGACACCGACGGCGACCTGCACCAGCTGGTTGCCGAACTTCAGCATCTGGGCCACCGTCAGGTTGAACGGCACCGACCACTCTTCGGTCTCGAAGTTGTAGGTACTCTCGGAATTCAGGCCGAACGTCGTATGCTTGGGCGTGACATAGGCGAGAAAGGGCTGGAAGTACGACGCGTTGACGTCTGCCCGGTCGCTGTCGCCGGCGACAGACCAGACATGGTTCCACAACCCGCCAACTGTCCAGGGTCCGGATTGCTTCAGAACGACAACCGTCGGACCAAGGCCCCATTTTCCGGTGCCCATGTAGTCATCCGACGCCGTCGGCAACGTCAGCACAGGACCGGCACCCCATACCCAGCCACTCTTGGTCGGCGCTTTGGGTGAAAAGAAAAAGCTTTGCGTGATATCGCCGATGCCGAACTCATCGGACCCGTTGGTCGGTATGTCCTTCTGATCGATGATCGGAAGGATGGTGCGTGATATGACGTTCCAGTCCTTGTTCAGCGTCAGCGGAATGACCGGCTGCACGTTCAGTTGAAGCTTGGTCCCGTCATCGTTGCTACCGATGTCCGAATCGTAGTTCAACTGCATCGGCACGCTGATCAGCGCCGCGACCGGGTTCGCCAGCTTCTTCGCCAGTTCCGCGGCCTGGTCAGACGCGTCGTCGGCCCATGCGGTGCCCGCGAAACACAAAGTGGCGAGTCCTGCCACCGATAAATTGACCGAAATTTTCAACTTACTTCTCCTAGCAAAATCGCGCACGGACCCATGCCCGGCGGCCGAAGTATACGCTGCACTGTATGCGGCCGCATGACAGTTTCATTATTTCTCAGCGAACCGGCGCTGCTGTAAACTGCCGTTATTTGCCAGTGCGGCAACCAGGCACAATCAGGAGACAGTCGATGTCCGACGAATCTTTTACCAGTCGCAAAAGACTTGCCGCAAGTATCGGGGCATGCATGCTGTCCACAGTCTTGGTCGCCTGCACGACAACGACCACGCAGAGCTTCAATGTTTCGCAGAATGCCAAGGTGGAGTCGGCACAGATCGCCGCGGATGCGGACTTCGGCAAATACGATCAACTTCTGGCGAAAGACATGGGCATCTATTTCCCGCCGAACGCTGCCCCGAGTCTTGACGACCAGAAGCGTATCCGGCAGATCTTTCGCAACGCATTCCTCAGTCGCCTGGGCCAGTACCGGATCGTAGACAAGCCCGGGCCGACGACGATGACCGTGCAGGCTTCACTCATCGACCTGCGCAATTCGTCCGGCGGTGAGGTGACTGCCCTGCGGCCGGATCTCAGGAATATGGCGAAACCGGGTTCGTTGATTTTCCTGATGGATATGGAGGACTCGCTGACATCGAAGACGCTGGCGCGCGCCGCCGACAGCACCAAATCGCCTTCCTTTGCGACGACGGAGTCGGTCGCGGACTGGGACAGCGTCGAGGAAGCCGCCAACCACTGGGCCGAGCTGTTCGTCACCTTCCTCGACAACAATCTCGGTCAGCGGTGACGGCGCGGCGGCAATACGCCGCCGCGGGCCTGGCGCTTACTTCTTGCCGGCATCAGCCGGCGGCGGCGGGAATCCCTGCAGGATCGACGACACTGCCGCACTAACGGTTTTGTCGATGTCCTTGCGATCGGAATCAGTTATGTTCTTGGTCGCAACGCCATGCCAGACCGGGCGTTTTTCCTTTTCGTCGAATACATCGAGCGCAAGCATGCCGCTGGTGTACTGGCGAACCTGCGTGTCGGTCGCGCAGCAATAGTAGGCACCGCCCCAGCCCCAGTGGCGTGGATACGCTGCGCCATAGTAACCGCCGGCCATCGTCGGGTACTGGTCGACCTTGATGTTGTCCCGTGACCCGATCGTGAATGACATCACGAAGTCGGCCTTGTCCGGCGCATTAACCAGCGTATAGCCCTTGGCGCCGAGCTGCGCCTCGACCGAGGCCATGATGCGCTGCTCGAGTAGCGGATTAACCGGATTGACCGTATCGCCGACGTGCATGGGGTTTTCCGAAATCCAGGCAAAATTCTTGTAGCTGGCGAAATCTACGCTGTGGTCGTAGTCATAAGTAGCATCGAAACCGCTGGCACAACCGCCCAGCATGGCTACGACGAACAATCCCGAAAAGACGCTCTTAATCTTCATTTCCAGCTCTCCGATTAATTCAAGCTCATTGTCAGACCGCGTAGTCTACTGCAGTTTCGATCCCGCCTGTGACTAAATCCGACCTAGAAACCAATCGTAACAAATGCGGCCGGCCCGTAGTGCTTTACGCTCAGGTAGCCGTCGAGTTCGTCCAGCTCGGACGTCAGTTTCATGCCGTAGAAACTGTAGCTAAGGCCGATCCCTACCGATCGGGTCGCACGATATTGCAGCTCCAGCATCGCGTACAGCAGCTCGCCTTTGTAGCGGTCGAAATCGGTTCGAAACAGTTGCAGTCGGGCACCGAGCAGCATGCGTTTGCCGAGATTGACCGAACCGTGGGCGCCGATCACGGGCAGCGGCGTCCCGGCCTTGCTGCGCTGCTCCAGATCCGGCGCGTCCGCAGTAACGTTCGCATTGAAGTTGGCGACGTGTACCCCGATCATGAAGCCCAGCTCTTTCTGCGCATCCCGCAGCAGAGAGTAACTGTAGCCGGCCCGAAGAATGCGGGTATCCATGCTCACGTCGATCGTCGTACCGGCCGGGAAAGTCACATCGCCGAATACGAGGTCATTTGCCAGTGTACTGGATGAATTGCGTGCCAGCTCGAAGTAGCCCAGTTCGATGCGATGATAATTTCCTATCCGCAGCATCACGTCGAACTGCGGCAGGACCTCGTTCTCGGGCACACCGAAAATCTCCTCCACGTCGATTGCCTCACCGGGCACCCCGTTGCTCGTCTCGCGGACGATCTCGGTCCCGATAACGTCGCGAAATGCGCTCACCTTGATTTCGAGCCGGGGCGTATCCGGCGCCGAGTGGTCGTAAGCTCGCGGCTGGAACACGTTGGCGTTGTAGGCGAGCCCGATATGTCCCGACCAGATGTGATCGCGGCTGACAATCGGGCTGTCCTTGATCGCCGCTCCCAGGTACTCGATTCCCAGGCTGCCCGACACCAGCCAGTGATCGCTCAATGCGTATCCCCACCTTGCGTTAACGGCCACACTGGTTGCTTCGCCGGGTATGTAGGCGAAGCGGCCCGGCAAGGCCTCGGGTGGCGTCACCGCGTAGTAGTAGCCCGTATTGTCGCTGTCCTGGTAGATCAGGTCGACATGCGGCACGAAATAGCCGCGCGCCGATTCCATCGGGTAGGAAAAGCGCAGTTCGCTCGTCCAGCCGCCGTGGCGATTCGACACATCGGCATAGGCCTCCAGGTTGATATGCACAGGCCAGCCGCGCCAGCCGATCGCCGGACCCATTTCGAGCGTCCATTTGCGATTGGCGATACCCAGCAGCTGTTCGCTCTCACCCGTCGTAAACCCCAACGTTTGAATGCGGCCGAGCACGCCCAACTCCCAGCCACTCGGCATGACCCAGCGAACGCCCAACGCGCCATCTGCGATAAACACCCAGTCATCGGTAAAGGACGGATCGCGGAAGCTGGTCAGGTAGGGATAGGCAAACGTGCTGCTCGCAGCCCCCGCATACGGATTCTGCGAAGCGGAGACGGCGATACCGACCGCATAATCGTTCAGGTCATAGTTGCGTATGTAATCCAGAACTGAACCTGCTTCGCTGCGCACCGACACCAGCAACAAGCTGAACGCGAGGAATGAACGACAGATTTTCAGGGACATGCGGCCTCGTTCCCAAAACACCGGCGACCCGGGCTTATCTTCTGTAGACTATGGCACAGTCCTGTGGCCAACATCTGTACGAACAGGCCGCAACCAGAAACTTCAAGGAACACCGGTGACCAGAAAAACACTCCTTCTCGCAGTGGCTCTGCTCGTTGGCGCTTGTGCGTCAGCACCGAAAACCACGACCATACAGCCGCTTGCGCCGTCGTCAGGCGCGCCCTTTGACAACGTACTGGTGGTGTCGCTATTTGACTCCTTCGACGTGCGCCGCTACCTCGAAACCGAGCTCGTAAAGAGCCTCAAGGCCCGCGGCGTCAATGCTGTCGCGAGTACCTCGAAGATGGACAGCCGGACACCGGTTGCTCGGGAGACCTTCGCCGCCATGGTCGATGAACTCGGCTCCGATGCCGTGCTGGTAACACGACTGGTAAGTCTCAAGACCGAGGCAAAAATGAAAGATATGCGCCCCGAGGAAACGGTCAATGTCTGGCCGACCTATTACTACAATGTATGGGCAGTTGACGTCACCGAGTACGTGGAGCCACAGGCCATGCAGCTTGACCAGTCAGTCGTGCTGTCAGCCCACGTTTTCTCGGTGGCCGCCAAGGAACCTGTCTGGGGCATTGAAACGGACGCCAAGATCGTCTCTGCCTTTGACGAGGGTGCCGACTACTCGATCTTCGTGGACGAGGCAAACTTGATCGTCAAGCAACTCGTGCAAGCCGGCGTGATCAACAAGTAAAGATTGCTGGATGCGAAAATGAAGAGGCGGCCATTGCGGCCGCCTCTTTTTTTTTGCTAGAAACTGAACCTGGCCCCGAACAGTGGCCCGGAGAAACTGAAGTCCTCCAGCGTCCCGCTCGGCCCCTCATCGTAATACAAGTAGCGATAGCCGAAGATCAGCTCGCCCCAGCCGTACTTGCGGGCTGCTATCAACTCGATGTTGGTCGTCAGGTCCGAGTCACCGGTGCCCACGTCGATATAGTACGGCATCGACCACTTGCCGCTGTCCCCCAGCGCCACCTCGCCGCGCAGGCCGACGATACCATCAAGTATGCTCGTATCACTTGCGATACTGCCCTGAGCCGGAAACACGACACTGCCACCTGGCAACGTGATATCCGCGGTCAGGTTCCAGCTCGTCGTGATGTCGAGGTCCAGCGTCCTGAGACCCACCACGACAGAATGTGACGAAGCCCCTGTTTCCCTGAACATGTAACCGACGCCCAAAGTAAGCGAAAGACCATCGAGATTCGTCTCGGTGTCGAGGTTGACGCTACCTTCTACGGGAATCGATACACCGCCGCCGGGCCCGGTAATGTCGGTATCGATATTAAAGACCCGACCGCCGTTGTCACTACCCATATCGAGATAAACGACATCACCGTATATCGACCATTTTCCCTTCTGCGCCGTGCCCGAAACGAGCGCGGCGAAGTTGAGGAAATCCAGCCAGTCCGTCGGCCCGACGTTGACGCTCGGGCTTCCTGCTCCGGGACCAGGTGCGGACGAGTGATGCGTGTCACCACTGATCGTCGGGAGCCAGAGATACGGCGTCAGTGCAAACGTCCAATCGTCAGCGCTTTTTTCCGCCGCGCCTGCCGTCGCGAACAACATGCTGCCCGCGACGAGCGCCATAACCTTCAACTTGCTAATCATTCCCGGTTCCTCCACAGGAACCGCGCACGTACTTACTTATCTTTCGATGTCGAAGCCTGTACGGCACCCAGGTGACTGCGCAGCGCATCCGCCCACTTGCGCAGGATACGATCTGCAGCCGCCTTGTTGGTAACGCGATCCGCCTGCTGGGCGAAGCCCTCGGTATCCGCTTCCGCGTCGTAGACCTCTGCGATCTGTGCATTGGTTGCGGAGTCATACAGCTCCATGTACAGCGTCATCGACCCGGCCGACTGCACGACGTTGGTTGCGAAGCTTCTCTGCAGGTCGGGCGCAGTGACATTCAGGTTGATAATTGCCGGGCGCACAATCAAAACATCGTCTGCCGCTTGCTCGACCAGCGTGTAGCCGCCGTCCTCGAGTTGTTTCGTGAACACTTTCTTGAACTCGGCAGCAAGATCGGTCTCGATGCGTTTCATATCGTCGGCATTGACGCGCTGCTCCAGCCCAACCGTGTCCATGTTGTAGTCACGTTCCCAGTCCTTCTGGAATGCGACATAGCAGTCGACCAGCCAAATCTTGGTGTACTGGTCAAGCGTCGCGCCAGGCGCCGCATAGACTACCCGATTCTTGGTGTGTTCTTTCAGTACCAGCCCGTTTGCAGTCTTCTCCGGAAGATTATCGTCGGATGACTTGGCCAGTACTGCCGCGGGTGCGAGCGCCAGGGCGCAAAAGAGCACCAGCAAGTAACGAATTGATCCGATCTTTTTCATTGTATCTTCTCCAAGTAGATTGTTTGCACGAGAGTGCGACTATGAGATTGCCGAAACAGGTTCAGTCCACAGGGTCCCGTCCGGCTTCTTGTTGGTTCTTGCCTCCGAGAATAACACGGCGATGGCGTCTTGCCGCCAACATGTTTTTTTACCGGTCGCTCCAAGCGACACGGTCCGCACTACCCTTGGGGACCAAAGCCGAACAGTCCGGACATGGCACCACAGCGTTTATTGTGTGCCGGTGGAAACCGGCATGCCTATCCGTGCAAGCACGTATCCGCCGGGGCTCAGATACACTTTTTGGTTATATAGCGTTCTACCCCGGAAGGTTTCTCGATCAGCTCGAAGAATGCGTCGATGTAACGTGTCGCTTCCCGCTCCGTGCGGCCGTCGGCGCCTGGCAACTCGTCGACCAGTTCGTAGATCGATTCGCGAACCTGCCGGTGCCGCTCAAGTGAGGCAGGGATAAACGCGTTGTTCGCACAGCGGCCCCGGTACAACCGTTCGCGTACATTGCGAATCTTGAACGCTTCATTGGGTTTCGCGTAAGGGGCATCAACCAGCCCGGAATGGTCGAAATCATACGGCACGGGCACGAACCGACCGGACTCCGCGCTATACAGGACGTAGTTGTGGCAGCAACCGCGTTCCGGCGCGCCGGCGATCGGCGAGAAGTCGGTATTGCCAATCAGGAACTGGTAAACCGACGTCAGGTTCAGTGCCCCCGGTTCGAGCGCCTCTACACTGGTCCATTTCAGATCCATCTCCTGCAGGCCGTGACGTTTAGCAAAGCGCTCCTGGTCTTCTATGACGAAAGCGTAGCGAATGTCGTCGTTGCTGCGACCGTTGGTGTCGACATAGGTAATGCGCAGCAGGCGGACCCGGAAACTCAGGTCCGTCAGCATGTTCAGGATGCGATAGGCGAGGTACTCGCGCAGCAGGAGTTGCTCGTATCGGTCGGAGTCTTCGCACGGCACGACGAGTTTCAGCTTGTTCTGTTTATTGAACAGCGTTCCCTTGACCTGGGATTTCTTGAAATTCAGCCGCAGCGGCGGCAGGTCGCAGATCTTGTGGCGAAAATTGCCCCGGGCACGGATACCCACATCCAGTACGACCGGCGTACCGTCCGCGTTCGTGTACCCGAAGGTTCCCTTCAGGTACTCGTCCTTCGACCGCTCCCGAACCAGCGGCTTCATTGGCGCCGTAATCGTGACGTCGAGAACGGTGTTGTCACGGAACAGCGGATCCGGCTCTTTGGCCCCGGCCGGCGCCATCGCGCCCGCAAACAGGACCAGGATCGCCAGGTGTGCGCGTCGCAGTGACATCAGAATGTCCAGACCACCCCGAGCGACGGCACCAGTGGCAACCAGTTGGTCGTGCGCGATGCGAGCTGCGTTGCGCCACCGGGGTCGTCGACGAGCGAGTATTCCGTACAGCACGGATTTGCATTGTTCAGTATGTTCGTGATTTCCAGGAACAGCAGCAGGTCGCCACGCGGCACCTCGAAATTGCGGCTCACGCGGACATCGAGCGAATGGAAGTAGTCGAAACGTTCGCTGTACAGGGGTGAGGTCGACAACACCAGTTCCTCGCCGCCACCGGGAGTCGCAACAGTCTCGCCGGTGAGTGCGGTCGTCGGCCATCCCGTGTGAATCTCGCCGGCCAGGCTGAAATCCCACCGTTTCCATTGCCAGCTGGCACCGAACTTGACGTCGTGGGTCTGGTCCCAGGCGCGCGGGCGTTGTTCGGTCGACAGCGTATCGTCGACTTTCGACCAGGTGTACCCGATCCACCAGAGAACGTCATCTGTAGCCGAACCGTGTGACACCAGCACTTCGACACCCCGGGACTCGGCATTGTCGGCATTGATCATGAAGCGGTCGAACTGCAGTTCAGGCACCAGCGTCAGTTCGTCGAATGCGTTCTCGTAGCGCGGCCGGACGGCGCGAAAACTTTTCCTGAAAAGCGAGAGGTCCAGGTTGATGTCCCTGTCAAACTGGTGCCTCAGGTTGATCACGAGGTGTTCCGAGCGCTGCGCCGGGTAGAACTCATCATTGCCGTCGCTGACCTGTAATTCGTTCACTTCCTGTGACTGGGAGTATTGCCCCCAGCCCACGCGCACCGATGTACGGCGACTGGGTTCATAAAGAATACTGACGCGCGGGCTCGACTGCGAGTCGCTCTCTACAGTCGTGTAATTCTGGTAGTCCCAACGGTAGCCGAGATCCACGGCGTATTCGTCGCTGATGCGCCAGCGCGCTTCTGCATAGGCAGCGTATTGCGCGCCGTCGATGATCAGGTTGTAGTCATACACGGTTAGCGGCGCGTTCTGCAGGATCGTGTCGAACGGAGCGATCACCGATTTGGTCGAAAAAAACACGTAGCGCCCGTCTACATGCTTGCCGTCAAAGCCGAAATTGACCAGCCAGTGAGGCGCGGCCGTATAGGTCCAGTCCTGCTTGATGCCGGTGCCGCGAAAATCGCGGATACCATCCAGCGCGCCCTGCACGATACCGGGCTGATCGACACTGCCGGCCCGGCTGTCGTCGATATCCGTAAACGAGAAGATCGTCTGGCTCTGCAGGTTTTCCGTCCACGTCGCCTCCCAATTGACCCAGTACACCTGGTTTTCGTATCGTGCCATCGCCTGTTCACCGCGCTCGACGTCGCTGAGATCGATCTTGTCCACCGAGTACAGAAAATTGAAGCCGAGATCAGCCAGCGGCCCAAACTCCCAGGCCACGTGGCCGATGTAATCCTTGTAGTCGGGACTACCGAACTCCGGGTCCACGACGTCGACGATCAGGTCCAGGTTGCCGCGCCGGGCCGCCACCAGCCAGTCACCCTCGCCACCGGCACCAAATTGTCCCAGCGACAGCAGCGAGGCGTTGAAAAAGCTGACCGCAAGCTCGGTTTCCATGTCCTTCTCGGGCTCGCGGAGGTGCATCTCCATGACGCCGCTCATCCGGTCCCCATACCGCGCCGGGAACGCGCCGGCGTAGAAATCCATGCCGAACAAGGCGTTCGAATTGATCGTCGTCGCTACCCGCTGGAAGTCCTTGAGATGGAACGGCTCATAGAGGCGCAGTCCGTCGAGCAGGAACAACGTCTCGTTCGCCTCGCCGCCCCGGATATAACTGCGCGCCGAGATGCCGCCACTCGCAAGGCCGGGCAGGCGATTGGGCAGGCGCACGGCCTCCTCGGCTGCCGCCGGGACGCGCGTCGCCAGGTCCCGGTCAAAGTACATGCGATTCCCGGGACGCGCGTAGTCGAGACGCCGCAAGCTGGATGTGACGATGATTTCCGCCAGCGGCTGCTCGGCGGGCTCGGCTCGCACCGGCGTCGTCACTTCGGGCGGCACCGCATTATCGATATGGACGACCAGCAGGCTGTTGTCAGGACCGGTGCGAATCGTAAGTCCAAACGGGAGTAACAGGTCAGCAAGCTCGGCCGCCGTCGGATTCGGGCCCGGGTCAGTCGTAAGCGTCAGGTCTTCACTGACGAGTGCGCTGCTGAAAATGATCTGCTGGCCATGCAGGTTGAGTGACGCGAGATAATCAGCGAGGCGCACCACGGATTGCTCGCCCGCTGCCGCCGCCAGTACACCCTGGCTTGAGACAAGCAATAACAACAGCAGACATTGGGTCGGCGCTCGCATGCCTGCATCTTAGTGCAGTACCTGTTCGACCTGAAGCGGCACAGCGACAGATCCTTTGTGCGGGCGCGCTATTGTTCGATCACGATCCTGCCAGGCTCGATCCGGTAGCCGAGATTCGTCGTTGCGAGTACAGCTTCCACCGACTCCCGCGGTGAGAAACTCGCGACGGAACCATGCAGGTCGGTACGCATAGCGGCCATGCGCAGTTCGTCAGATTCGAAAACCAGTTCCATCCCGGTCTCGCGCGTCACCCACTTGAGAAAATCCATCAGTGTCTTGTTTTCGATCTCGAACCTGGGAGCAAGGTCGGCCGCCCAGTCCCAGTACTCGGAATGCGGCGAAATTGCCGCTATCACGGCATCGCCGCTCTCACTGACTGTCAGGCGCTCTCCGGCGATTGCCGTGTGCAGCGCTTCCTGCTGCTGCACATCCACGCGGCCCTCGCGAACCGCGACGTCGACCTCGCCGCCATCCAGCGTGACCGCAAACTGCGTTCCGACGTCACTGATCGTGGCCGAACCGGCCTCGATCACGAGACCATTATTACGATAGATCAACTGGCCTGTATCCGCGTACACCCGACCTGCCAGCAGCGTGAACGCCTGGCCGGACTCGACGCGCAACCGGGTATTCTCCCCTAGCCGCAACGACTCGTTCTTTGCCAGCAACAGGCTGACTCCCTGCCCGGCACCAGTGGATAACACATCACCCGGATACACGGCGTCGCCCGCCTGTGGCACGCCGGCCTGTGCTTCGAGTCCGGCAACCCGCGCCACCTGGCCCACGGCCGGAACCGGCGCCGTGGCCGGCTCCATAACCACCAGCACGGCAACGAGCAACGAAGCCGCAACCGCCACCGGCGCCATCCAGCGCAGGAATGCATCGCGCCCGATGCCAAACCTCCAGCTCCGCCGGGCTTTCCTGTACGTCCGCGCACCGACGCCAAGCTCTGCATCCTTCGACCACTCCGCGAACACTCGCTCGTAGACGCGTGCAGCAACATCTTCCGGCACCTCGGCCCGCGGACCCGCGATGCGCAATAGCGCCGCGGTTGTCTCGTCGTCGGTCGGTTGATGCCGCGTGTTGCCAGTATTTT
>Ga0210130_1000054_pt1 | contig 15999 bp, 20 predicted proteins | sample White_ThreeSqC_D_2_FD_185591 | JGI IMG/M metagenome (GOLD analysis project Ga0210130, IMG submission 185591) | Wetland microbial communities from the San Francisco Bay, California, USA, that impact long-term carbon sequestration -... | ecosystem: Environmental > Aquatic > Marine > Wetlands ...
AATAGTTGTGGGGGGAGTTCCTTTGTTCCACTGTGAGTCAACGGGTTAATTGTTGCAATTACAAACCATCCATCCTTTGCTTGAACAATCTCTCCGGTAGATTCTTTTAATCCAATTTGACGTCTGTCATCAAGGGCTTCATCTAATCTCAATAGAACATCTGCTTCTGCTGAATTAATTTCATCAAGATATAGCATGCTACCTTCTCTCATTGATTTTATCAAGATGCCTTCGTCAAAACTAACTGTTCCATTAGTTAATGTCTTTGTTCCCACTAGATGACTTTCTCTTGTTCTTAAACTAAAATTAATTGATTCAAGCTTTACTCCTTTACTTCTTGCAAAATCCCGCACTAGTGATGTTTTTCCTGTTCCCTTGGGGCCAATTATTATTACAAATAGATTGGCTTCATATGCTTTGTTTAATATTTTGATGGAATTATTCCAATCAAGATAAGATGATTCTGACAATTACAAAATCATGTTCTTTACAATATTTAATTTTAGGCCTAATTTCCAAATGATTCTATTTTAGTAAAGGATTCATCAAGAGTTTTATGTAGTAACTTGTTCCACTCATCAAAACCAGAGGGATCTTTTGGATAATTATTGTAATGGTCAACTAACCATTGATTTTTTCCAGAAGTATATTTTAGACCCTCTGCAACGGTCTTGTTCAAAATCCCTCTGATTATCATTCCCACTTTGCCTAGTCCTGAAAAATCTGGGTGTTCTCCCTTGCTTATTGATTCTACATCCATGTTTCCCAAAAAGTGTTTCATTCCATAACTAATTTGTTCATTAGTCAAAGTTTGAACCAATCTTCTAAAGAGTTCCAAACCAGCAGTTTTGTACCCATATTCTTTTATGAAATCAAGATTGTATTGCCACAAATTTTTCTCTGTAACATCATTTTGTTCAAGAGCTTGTACAACATTATTTCCAATAACTGTTCCAGCAATTAATGCAGGCCCAATTCCACCAGCATCAATTGGCTTTGGCATCCATGCAGAATCTCCTACCAACATATATCCTGCAGATACTAAGCAATCATTTTGTCTTCTAACTGATACCTGAAATATTCCAGAATTATTGTTAATGTCTTCAGAATCCTGAGACAACTTTGCATTTTTGATTACTTTGTTTCTTTGGAGATATTCATCCATTAGAGATTGGACATTGTCTTTTTTCCCTAATCTTGCATTCCTTTTTTCTAAAAGTGTTTTTTCAACACCTAATCCAATATTGACTTTTTTCTCTCCTTTAGGGAAAACCCATCCATATCCTCCTGGAGCAATATCTTGGTCAAGATGAATTATGCAATAATCAGGGTCAAATTCTGTAAGATCTTTGGTTGCAGGATCAAAATACATAATATATCTCCCTGTTGATTCCAAATCTCTTCTATCGATTCTTTTCTCTACTTTTGTAGAATTTTTCAAAGTGTTTCTTAGCATTGATGTAACACCAGTTGCATCCACCACAATTCTCGCTGTCTTTTTGTAAGGCTGTTTAGTTTTATTGTTTATTCCCTCAACTCCTATAACTTGTTGACCGTCGTAGATTAAACCAGTAAGATTAATTTCAAAATCGAATTCAACTCCCATTTTTTTTGCTCTCTCATTTTGCACTTCTGGAAGTTTTTGACGATTAAGCATGTATCCTTGGCCATCAAATGGAATTGCTGTTTCTTTATCTGGAGAAAATGCCATGACTCCTTTAACATTATGTTCAATTTCCGGACTTGTCCACTGAACTTTGATTCTGCTTGCCATGTAATCTACGGCTTCTTTTGAACAGGCATCTCCACAAGTCCAACCTGATAATGATTTTCTTCCAGGGAAAATTTCTGGATTTCTATCAATTGATAGGATTTTCAAATTTTGGTTTGAATAGTATGCAATTGCTTGAGCCGTAATGGTTCCTGCAAGCCCTCCGCCTGCTACAATTACATCATAATCCATCTTAATAGAAATCCTCGTTAATCCGTATTTAAAATAATACTTTAGCGGATTATGGCGATTTGTACCTTAGATTACAGATTCAAAAATTCCGGGTCGGTTCGTCGCGGCTTCTTCAAAGCTTTAGCTCAGACTGGAGCGGCTAATATCTCCTCATTCCCAGATTAATTTGCACGATTGTTCTTATTTAATCTAGTTAACTTTTTGAAAAATTTCGCTGAAAACTTTGAGAGTGTCTTTTTTATTGTATATGGGGGTTTGAATCTTTAATTTTATTGCATCTTTTTCTTTAAATTCAATTTTTCCTTGAACAAACTCTTGCTTGTTCAATCTAATGTGTAAAGTTGAATCTACGGTTCTTTCTTCTATTTGTTGTATGATTTCATTTTTTTGGTCTTTTGATAACAAGTTTAGCAACTTATGCAAAAATTCTGAAGCAGATTTTTTTGTTATTTTTGCAGAAATTATTGTAATTGGATTATCAAAATGACCTCTGAGTTCTGTTGTAGAAAAAATTTCTTTGTCTAATCCAAAAACATCATTGAAAGATTCAAAAAATTTTGAATTATCTTCGGTAGCATGAACTATTACATCAATAGTTACTTCAAGTTTATGCATTTTAGCTAAAAAAAATGAAAATATTTCTATCTATGCTTCAAGCAAGGCTATTTCTTTTTCAGCGGTTCTAATTAGTTTGACTTTTTCCAAACCAACATGTCTTATTCTGATTACTTTTTTAGCTGCAGCCATAATATCTGAATTAATTTTACCATAACATGTTGCTTGTACAAATTGATCAATTGTCATTTCTGGAACTGTTTTATTTATTATGTCTCTTGCAATTAATCTCAAAGAATGTTTTCTTGAGGTGTTTAGCTGTCTATGTGTAAGTGCAATTACTTTTATCCGGAAAATATATCCATCCTTTGTTTTTGCATCAATAATGAAATTTACTTTTGATGATCCTCTTCTTACCAAACTTCTCAAAAATTCTTTTGAATATTCAAATCTCTTAAAAATTGAACTAGCTTTATCGCCATCTACTTTATTTATCTGGAAATACATTTTGTATTGATGTTGTGACGGATCTCCTTTTAGAATATCATACAAGGTTACCTCTAAAACTCTGCCACGAGCATTTTCATCATCTGTAATTGGAACATATGCTATTGGAACGTTGTTAAATGAATCTGGAGCATTCACTGTGACCCATTTCTTTTCTCTCCATTTGTCCTTAACTCGACCTTTTCTACGTGCCAATTATTATCGACCTTTGAATCCAAAATATAAGGGTATGTGACTAGATCGTATCTTTGTTCAAGTATTTTCTAAGAACTCTAGGCACTTCAATATGACCGTCTTTGGTTTGGAAGTTCTCCATTATTGAGACTAGTATTCTTGACGTGGCAACAAGTGTACTGTTTAAAGTATAGATGTATTTTGTCTCTTCATTTGTTTTTTCTCTATATCTTATTTTGAGTCTTCTAGATTGAAAGTCCAAACAATTAGAGCAGGATACAATCTCACGATATGCGTTTTGACCGGCCATCCAAGCCTCTATGTCATAAGTTTTAGCAGAAATTTTCCCCATGTCTCCAGAAGATAGAAGCATAACTCGATGTGGGATCTCCAAATTTTGATAAAACTCCTCCGCAATTGTTAACATTCGTTCATGTTCTTTCCAAGAATCTTCTGGTCGTGTAAATACAAATTGTTCAATTTTATCAAATTGGTGTACTCTGAAGATTCCTTTTTGGTCTCTTCCATGAGCTCCTGCTTCTTTTCTGAAACATGGACTAACCCCTGCATATCTTAAGGGTAAATCTTTACCTTCAATTATTTCTCCTGAATGCATGGCGGCCATGGCATGCTCTGAAGTTCCAATCATGTAGAGGTCTTCATTTTCTATTTTGTAAATTACATCTTCAAAATCATCTGCTATCACCGCCCCTTCCATGGATTGATGATTTATCATGTATGGAGGCTGGATTAGTGAATAATCCTTTGTCGTTAGAAACTCTAGTGCATATTGAATCAAAGATTGATTCAGTCTGACTAGATCATTTTTCAAATAATAGAACCTGGCACCAGCTACTTTTGCAGCTCTCTCAAGGTCAACTAGATCCAAATTTTCTGAAATATCTATATGATCATTTACTTTAAAATTGAATTCCGGAATATTTCCCCATTTTTTTATCTCCTTATTTGCAGAGTCGTCAATTCCAATGGGTACTGATTCATGTATGAGATTAGGAATAGTTAATGCCAATTTTAGATATTTCTTTTCAATCGCTTCCTGGGTTGATTCTAACTGTGATAATTCCTCTGAAACCTTTTTCATATTTTCTAAGATTTCACTTGCATCTTCTCCTGCCTTCTTTTTTTTAGATATTTCTTGAGCAACTTGATTTTTCTTTTTTCTTAACTCGTCTGTTTGTAGTATTAGGTCCCTTCGAAGTTTATCTGATTCCAAAAGTCCCTCAAAATCGAATTCAATATTTCTTGATTTTAGCATTTTTCTAATAGATTCTGGATTTTCCTTGATAATTTTTGGATCTAACATTATTCAATCACCTTTAAGGACATTTGAACATGTGCCAAGACCTCATCTATTGTACTGATTAGTTTTTTCATATTGTCCTCATTTTCAAAATTAAACACAACCTTGTTATCAATATTCTCCACTTTTAGGCTCAATCCAGGAGGAAAATCAACATTGTCTGGGTCTAAGGCCTTTTTCACAGTTTGAGCTTTTTCTTTTGTTAGGTTATCTAGTACTATCCGAACTTGACAAATTAGCGACATTTACATCTAAATAATCTAAAAAGTCATTTAATTTGTCTTTAGTTATTTTTGCTCCTGCTGCAGCATCATGTCCACCGCCAATCCCATTGAACTTCTCAGCTCCTGTTTTCATCAGCTCGCTTAGATTTATCATCGACTTGCAACCAAAGGATTTTCTAGACGAAAACTTGATTGTATTTTCCTCCCCTTTTGTTCTTAAAATTATTATTTTTCCAGAATTCTTGGGGGATCCTGCAATTAATGAAGAAATCGTGCCTGTCATTGTTTCTGGAACAATTCCTTCACCATTTACCATCACACAATTTTCACTTTCTGAAATCCTCCATCTCTCATTAGTAAGTATATTCATGTATTCTCTGATTAATTTCCTATATTCAGCGAGGATTGATTCACCTTCCCTCAAAATTTTGTCTCTATCTCCCATACAGATGGCCATTCCAACACCTGACTTGCTAATTCTACCGCAAGAGTTTAGCATAGTTGAAAACTCTCTACCATCTCTCAAAAAACTTCGTTTATCTTCTCTGGGAAATGTATAGGTATATCCAATAAGTTCTGACATTATATCAGTTGCATTTTTTCCTGATGTGAATTTTGTAATTTCTTCGATAACTAGTTTTTTTTCATCCTCGGTCAGTTCTGCTGGAACCCGCCACCTTCCACCTTCTTTTAGCTTGATTCCAGAAGAATTCAAAAGAGAAAGGCAGGCGTCTCTATTCCATGTTAATCCTTCAATAAACGGTTGAGAAGTAAATGCTAAAGCATCAGGGAGTGGTCTTGTTTCTCTTCCTACCAAAAGTAAATCTAAATCGATATCGACAAGTCCTAACTCTTTGGCAGTATTGGCAATTTCATAATTTTTACCAGTAAAGGATTTTCTTTCCCCTTGGTCTTGTCTGTCCCCTAAGGCTGCTACTACTGCAAGCGCAGATAAATCAGAGTTTTTTCTATCTAGTGCTAGGGCTGCTAGATAAGCCATCCCTCCAGCACAGATTTCTACTCCTCCATCAATATTATATTTCCAAGCGTTAACAACTCTAGGATTATCATACTCTTTTTCTGAAATCTGATGATGGTCCAGAACCACCCAATTTTCTCCAAGGTTTTGGTCTAAACTCTCTCCAAAACCTCCACCGAGATCCGTAACAATATGGAAATCTCTAGAATCTTTTTTTAGAGAATCAATGACACTTTGACTAAATTCCTTTGAAGTTCTTAAAGTGCATTTGGCCCCTGCTCTTATCAGTGCTTTTGTAATAATACTTCCAGATGTTAAACCATCACAATCTATGTGTGTTGTAATTGAAATTGATTTTTGAGATTTTATTGAATCTGAAATCTTATCTTTGAAAAACGCAAGCGACTCATCAAGAGATTTTGTCATTACTCTAATTGAGCGACCACGGATTTATATTTCCAGGTTGCTGGAATTCTGTTAATTTTTTTGTAATAAACAGATAATCTGTGGACTTTTGCCTCAATCAATTCAAGGGATCGTACATTTCTTCTATCTCCCTTGTTTTCTTTAAGATGTTTTTGAAGACCTACTGCTTTCTTCACAATATTTTCAAGATCTTCTGGCATCTCTGGCAAGAGATTATTTTCAATTAAAATCTCTTCAACACTTTTTTTGGTAATGGGTTTTATCAAAGGAATTGAGTGTTGGTCTCTTAGTTTAATTCCAATTTGACTTGGTGCCAAACCATCCTTTGCATACTTTACAACTAACTCCTCAACTTCTTTTGGACCAAGTGTTATCCATGAAGGAGCACGTAGTGTAGCTGGCCTAATAGAATGAGATTTTCCATGTCTATGAGTATGCATTCTTCCCATGAATTTGGCTAAATTTAGAACAAAATTAAACGTTACTTATTCGGATCTCGTACATAAGATACCAAAATTGGGGTTTAGAATAAAAGTTAAATAAGTACACTGGCTTCAAAACGACAGGTAAACGGTATGAACAGTAAAGTACTATTAACAGCATCCTTACTCGCTGTATTTGTAATAGGTACCTATGGTGCAAGCTCTATAGCATTTGCACAATACATGGGCAACGTCGGAAACGAAGGCGAAACTGGAGCATACACACTCGAAGAGGCACTTGAAATTCAAAGAAGAAGAGTAGAGTCAGCAGCAGCTAACCCCGCATCAGGTTCAGGAACTCCTTATCTTGATGCAAGTGGTGTAGGTGGTGCAGCAGTAATTTCTGCAGCAATCTTTGGTGGTATTGCAGCAGCATTCTTCATTAAAGGCCGATCTGGCAAATACGCAGCAATGGGTAGAGGATAAACCAATACCATTTTTCTCTTATTTTATTTGATTATGTCTTATCGGAGATACTGATCTCGTACTTTTTGATAATAACAGAAATGTATATATCGCAGAAATTCAGCCAAAATATACAATGACTCCTATCGTAGGAACTTTCCTAAGCATCCTGTCATCAGTAACAGGACAGTTAGGGCCAAACTATGATCCATTGTTCTATGATGTCATGATCTACATCTTTGGAACCATGATGTTTACAATATTCCTTTTAGGAATTATCTCATTCTGGTTACGTGTTCATGGATGGTCATACAAGGACAACCGTGAGAGATGGATCGACGAATTAGACAGACACTTTGAAAGAGAAGGTATCGGTCTTATTCCAGACAACGGCAAATACTGGTAAAAAAACTTCCTTTCTTCTTTTCATTATTTTTAAAAATTTTCAAGGTAATTCTGTACTTATTTTTTAGAAATTTTCAAAGTCCAAAAACCTATTTTTCTGGAAGGAAGTCCGAATCTTTTGATTCATCATATGCTTTTGAGACAAATTCTGCTCTGTAGTGATACCCATCTTGCAATGGTGCATTAATGAATTGTTTTGATTCTTTATCATTTACATAAATTGTGGACTTAGCCTGTTCCATATCTCTGAGTGGAAAGTCCCATATCCATAAAAAGTGGCCAATTTCAAAGGGATATTCTTCTTCCCATTCCGCATAAATTGTGCCATCATTTGTTAATGTGTAAAGGCTTCTTCTACAATCTCCCTGGTTTCCGATATTTGCAGGAATCTCTGCTTTTTCTCCATCTATTATTAGTTCTAAGGTAGCCTTAATTTTGTAATTTGTTATTTTGTCATTAATGCATGCCTTTAGAGGATCATTTGGATTTAGTGCAGTTTGAGCTAGTGTACTTACTGCTGCTGCTGATATTCCAATAATGGCCGTAATAATTAGAAATTTTATTGTCTTGTTTCTCTTGTATGGATCCCCCATCCCAGGCCATTTCATGTGACTTCTCCTTGAGATTTACTTAAAGTCCTTTCTCTTAATCATCCATTATTTCTATGGTATCGAGTTCATCTTGGTGGTCTGCTAGAAAATATGTAATGGCATCTGAATCAATTTCGAGCCATTCTGATTCCCCACAAAAATCCAAATAATCTTCCACGAACAAATCTTTTGGACCGGTAAATCTTACCAATATTTTGGGTTTTTTTTGGTTTATTTTGAATGGTATTTTTAGGACTTTACCTCTTTTTTGATTTTGAATATTTATTTTGTATTTGTCATTCCTAAACTCTACTTGGCCAAAAAAATAACTTTGAAAAATATCGATCTTTTTTATTTTAAAACTTAGCATGAAATACTCACCTATCTCTTTAAGATAAAACTTGATAGTTTAACGCCAAGCGTAAAGTCATCAAAATTAAAAGGAAAAAGGTGGAGTGTTTAGATTACTTGCCAGGGTCTTGTTGCAAACGTGATTACATAACCGACACCGATAATGATTGATTGGTATGCGATGTTGGTGTATGGAATTGGTTTGATGATGTGTTCTCCTTCGACAACCACTGTTTGACCTGGACCTAATCCTGGACCTACTTGAGCAACATTGAGTTGTGTATGTACGTGATATACACCTGGTTCAAGTGCTTTTGCAGATAGTGAGTATGCTACAACAGAGTTTCCTGGAATGCTAAATACATTACCTGGTGGGTCTCTTGCTAACATTTCCCATCTGTTACCTGCGTTAGTAGATTCTGAGAAAATGGAAATCCATCCTCTAAGGTCTCTTTCTACAAGACTGACTAGTTGTCCTTGAACTGTCAAGGTTTCGCCAGTTTGCAGGGATTGTCTATTGAAGGTTTCATCTTCAATTCTGATGAAACGACTCTGGAGTTGTGCTTGGACACCGTGTGCATCTGCATTTGGAAGAACTGTCTCAACCCAGTTGAAACCAAGGCTTCCTAATGCGAGTACAACCGTAAGTCCTAATACGAAAATCTTTTTTTCGACCATAGTTATCCCTAATAGATTGGAAAATAATTTACATCGTTATATGTTTTACCTTAATGACGAGTATCGATTACTGATCTATGATATACACTAATGATTAACATTGAAATTATGAAAATTTTGATAGCAATATTTTATTAAAAGTAGTTAGTGATAACAAAAAATTGATAAAAATAAGCAAATTCAATTAAAAATTTTAAAGAATTCTTTTTTTTAGAAACTCTTGGTTTATATGTAAAATAACCATGATCATACTTATGGCACAGATGCCCGCATTAATCCCAAAAGAAGTTGAGATTCAGAGACTTAAGAAAATCTGGCTCATCATTATTGCTATGGGATCCACTGCAGCCTCAGTCGAAGTAGATAACTTCGTAGACGGCTCCTTGCATCAAACCTCTATCAGAGACAGTGCATTCACACCAGCACACTGGTGGCTATACTCCCACTTCATTACATTACCACTTGGATGGGCAGCAGCTGCAATGTATGATAGAAAAGTTCCAATTCTTAGAGGACCAAACAATTCAATAAACACCGGATTGAAGATGACAATTCTAGGTTATCTAGCAACCATGTTTACAATTGGAGTCAATGAGATGTGGCACTTTTGGTTTGTAGAGGAAATCTTTGCAGTACCAAATCACTGGATGTTCAACATGGGTGTTGTAGTAGCATTCATGGGAGCCTTAGCATATGTCGTTAGAGTATATGCAAGACTCGTCGAACTCGGAGCAGAAACTCCAGGTGAGAATCCGTACGTAGCAGAGATGTACAAGATGGCCTTAGAAGGCAAATTGTACAGCAGATCAATTCCATAGATAAAGTGCAAAAGCACACTTTTTTTCTATTTTCTTTCCAAGGCGACGCAGATCGTACTAGGCCCATGATTTAAGAAAGACTTAAAAGGATTCTGAATATTATAATTCCAGAATGACTCTTCCTAAAGGATTCGGTTCTGGCGGTAGCGGTGGATCATCTAGCGCTGACGTTGAACGAATGATAGGTAAACGCGTCGAAAATATGACTGGTATGATCACTGCATCATACTTGGCAGCATGGGCAGCTACCTTTGGTGGTACTGCAGCAGGATACTTCTATTATCCTTGGGCATACCCAACAAACAGCGGTCACTTTGCGTTCATAATTCTGACAATTATTGAGGCAATTGGATACATCTTTTGCGTTAAAGTAATGCAAGAAGGTTCCAACAAAAACAGTAATGGTGTAGTAGCCGGCGTAGTCGGTGGTACTGCAGTAGGTACATTGCTTCTCTCACTATTCGTCGGATTCTAGAAGGTCAATCCTTCAGAAATCTTCTTTTTCATTTTCTAAAAAAATAACGATCTTCATACCGCCCTAAAATTTTATATACTGACTGTTTTATCAACTTCATATGGTCTGGTTAAGACGATGTACACACTACTTATTCATAGTAGTAGTTGCAGTTAACTCAACACTGTTAACAATTAATGCAGGTGACTACATTTTCTATACTGACTGGGCTTGGACATCGTTTACGGTATTCTCAATATCTCAAACGTTGATGCTTGTTGTAGGTGCGGTTTATTACCTAACATTTACAGGAGTTCCAGGAACAGCAACGTACTACGGTCTTATCATGACAGTGTATACATGGGTAGCAAAAGGTGCATGGTTTGCACTCGGATATCCATATGACTTCATTGTAACACCAATATGGCTACCATCAGCAATGCTGTTGGACTTAGTGTATTGGGCCACAAAGAAGAACAAACATTCACTGATATTGATGGGAGGAGTACTTGTAGGAATGTCACTACCATTGTTCAACATGATAAATCTGATAACAGTGGCAGACCCACTAGAAACGGCCTTCAAATATCCAAGGCCAACATTGCCACCATACATGACACCGATAGAGCCTCAAGTAGGTAAATTCTATAACAGTCCAGTCGCCTTAGGCGCAGGAGCAGGTGCAGTATTGGGAACAACGTTTACGGCACTTGGATGCAAGCTAAACACTTGGACATACAGGTGGATGGCAGCATGGTCAAAGTGGGACTAAACCCCAACCTTTCCTTTTCATTTTCTTGTTATCTAGATCTTTCTACCCAAATGCCTAAAATTTGATAAAAAAATATTGCACACATAGTGATCTTTTGTTGTCTATTTTGACGATATGTAATATCGTGATAACTACTTGTGAGACAACAATTCAATCAACTTCTTGTATCTCCAAAACCTTTTGTAAAATGGGCTGGAGGTAAACGACAACTAATTTCAGTATTGAGTGAAAATCTACCTAAAACAATGGGGACATATTTTGAGCCGTTTCTAGGTGGAGGTGCCTTACTATTTCATATCCTTTCAGAACAACATGACCAAAAATGTAGCATATCTGATCTTAACTCAGACCTGGTTTTGACTTATACTACAATTCGCGACAAACCTGAAGAACTAATCTCTTCATTGAAAACCCATGCAAAAAACTACCAAAAAGACTCCAAGTCATATTATTACTCTATTAGAGAGAGTAATCCCAGAAGTGCTATAGAAAAAACATCTCGATTATTGTTTTTGAATAGGACGTGTTTTAATGGCCTTTATCGAGTAAATAGCAAAGGAAAATTCAATGTACCCCTTGGAAAATACACAAATCCAAACATCGTAAATGAAGATAACATTCGTTCAGTAAGTCATGTTTTGCAATCCAAAAAAATCTCAATTAACTGTCGTGATTTTGAATCTGTACTTGAGAATTCAAAGAAAGGAGATCTTGTTTATTTTGACCCGCCATACCAACCAGTAAGTGACACTTCAAATTTTACAAGCTATACCCACAAATCATTTACCATAAAAGACCTCAAGAGACTGGCAAAACTGTGCTTTGATCTAGATTCAAAAGAATGCAAGGTGATGTTATCAAACTCTGATTCTCCAGAGGTTGAAGATATGTTTAGAGAAAAACAGTGGAAAATTCAAAAAATTGAGGCAAACAGGTCAATTAACTCCAATTCCAAGAAGCGAACTGGTCATTACGAATTATTGATTAAAAATTATTAAAGCTCCGAACGGGATCCGAACCCGCGACCTTTACCTTACCAAGGTAACGCTCTACCAGGCTGAGCTATCGAAGCACAATTCTTCGATACAGAAAATCCTTATAATTCTTGATTAATTCACTCAAAACTCTAAACCGTTAAATTTCACAGTAATTTTTACAATTTTGGAGGAGTAATCAAGCCTGGCCAAAGAAGGCATTCTATGCTTTTGGACATGCAGGACTTAAGATCAAAATATGGGTGATCCTGTCTCTCAGGAGTTCGTGGGTTCAAATCCCACCTCCTCCACCATTCTATTTTGGATGCTTTATTCCTCTAGAATTTAGGACTTCATAAACATCTGGAAGTGAAAACACAAATCCAACATGTACACAATCTTTCTCTTCACATAATTGACAGAACAACTCGCCCTTTTGTACGGCAACCTCTGCAATTCTGTTTTTAATATTGTCTTTTAGAATTACTCTATCATCATCTACTGAAATCTTTTCGATTTTTGGAGCATATCTTGCAAAGGTTTTGTCCTTTTGCATCATCTCCTCTAACATGTAGGTGACATAACCTGAAAAGCTGTTGACACCTTTCATTGCCAAATCTGATTTATTTTTCTGATAAACTTCTTGGAATTTATCATAAACATTCTCTGATACAGTTATTGATTTGAATCCAGCTTTCGGCAATTTACTTTCCTCTTACCGTACATTAAAGTACTTTCCTATTTAACTTTTTAGTTCGTGGGTTCTGTACCATTTATCGGTTGATTTTTGACCTGTTACCTTTCGGTGGATATTATTTTGCTTCTTGAAATGGATGATTTACCTCTAAATGACGATCAAAAAGAATTCCACATTTTCGACATCTTTTTTCAGAATCTTCTGTAACATCCATTGGAATTGAGTGGTATTCCATATTGCGTTTTGATCTGAATAATCTTGGTGGTTCATATTTTGGACATGTACATTTTTTACATTTTCCGTGATCCAATTGATGAGTCAAAAAAATCCCTCTATCCAAATAAGCCCATTTTGTCATTTTTTTATGAATAATGATATGATCATATTTGAAATGTTTACAATCACACTTCTCAGATTCCATGGGTCAATTCTAAAAACAAAGTACAAAATAATTACTATCTGGGATTTAATCAGGACTAAAAGGTCAACAATGAATAGGGTTTATTCCTGCGATTGGAAAATCAGTCTTTATACAATACCCATACCCAAAAACATTATGGGAAAGAGTTATCCAATTGATGAATTAAAACTGAAACTTACAGAGACACTTCAAAATTCTAAAATGGGAATGTCAGGAACCGAGATTTCCAGCAAACTTGATGTTAATCGAATCACCATGGCAAAATATCTGAAGGTATTGGCAGCAGAAGGATTTTTGCGACAAAAAGTTATAGGAAATACCACTTTATGGTTTTTGGAATCAGGACAGGAAACCTTTACCTTTCCAGATGACTACTTTAGAGTTGCATCACAATATTTGGATTATTTGATTAAAGGATCAAGCCACGAAGTTTTTTCTTTGATCAAAAATTGTGTTCACTCTGAAGCTTCAGCTCATAAATTAGTGTTAGAAGTAATAATTCCTGCGATCTCTCATATTGGAAAATTATTTGAGGAAGGAAAAATTGGAAATTCTGAAGCTAAATTTCTTGGAGGGATAATTTTGGACTCCCTTCAAATATTAAAGCAAATTCCAACTGAATCAAACCCAAAAAAGAAAATCATAATAATTTCTGGAGATCCTCAAAATGCCCTCCAATCTGAAGCAGCATCCACTTTATTTCATTCAAAGGAATGGACAGTAATCAATTTGGGGGATATGTCATCGGCGATTAATGTTCTATTTGACCTTGATTTTCAAAAACTAGTAAACAAAATTTGGAAACAAAAATCAGGAATTTTGATTGTAGTTGTTTTTTCAAATAGCAAAGAGCGACTTACCTTTTTTGCCGACTCTATTAATCCGCTCAAATCCAAGATAGGAAAAAAGATGAGCTTGATTTTATGTGGCCAAATTGAGAAAAAGGTAAAACTAGACTGTGATTTGCAGACTGGAAAATTTGAGAGTGTTATTCAGTGGTCAGATACCACATATGAGAATTCAAAGTAAAAAATGGGCCCGATGTGATTCGAACACATGACCTTTCGATTATCAGTCGAACGCTCCAGCCAAGCTGAGCTACGAGCCCTTATTCGATTCTCTTGGCGAGAGTCATTTAAGTTTAATTTTCCTTCCACTTAATTGAGCATCCTATTGAAGGATCAAAATCTTTCTCTATTTTTTCATTAGATAGCATTCTTTCAATGTTTACAATCATTGTTTTTTCAGTAGCCACATCATCTGGTTTCATTGCATTATCTATTCTTCCATGAAAAACCAGTGTACCTTCCTTGTTAAACAAGAACGGATCTGGGGTACACATTGCTCCATATTTTTTGGCTATTTCTTGGGTTTCATCCCATAAATAATCAAATTGTATCCCTCGCTCATTTGCAGTTTTCTTCATGTTTTCAAAACTGTCTTCTGGATAATCTGTGGAATCATTACTGTTAATCCCAACAATGGCTACCTTATCTCCAAGTTTCTTTTGTATCTCATTCAAGGCATCAAATTTTGCTTTAACATAAGGACAGTGATTGCACATGAAAATAACCAAGATACCCTCTTTTTGTTTATACTCCGATAGGTTGTGCTTTTTATCATCAATTCCTAATAATTCAAAGTCAGGAGCTTTGTCCCCTTTCTTTAATTTCACTTGAGACTCTAACAGAACCATACACAGACAAATGTTTTTTCAAATAAAATTCTTGCCAAGAAGACAACAATTAAAATCCTCACAGTAAGCAGACTTGATGTGGGCTGGTAGTATAGCCTGGTAGTATACCCGCCTTGCACGCGGGGGGTCACGGATTCAAATTCCGTCCGGTCCACTTTCTAATTGTCTTCGATCTACGCTGAATTTCAGATTGTTGGATGGATTTAAATAGGATAAGTTTGGGTTTTTTCTTATGACAAGTGTAGTCGATGGATGGCCTGTATGGATTCCACTCATTGTTGGTTTAGCACCAGGTTTGATTTACTGGTTAGCAATTACCGCAAAGAGAAAATAAAATTACATCTATTTTTAATTTCTTTTTATTCTTACAAGTTAGTGTAAACTAGGTTAAACGTTGTTACCTTTCTTGTTCACTATATGATATGTTACATGAAATTAATCTCTAATTTGAAGGAAATCCAGCGATGAAACCTCTTGTATATGTATTTATGATTTTACTTTTGATTCCTTTTTCACATGCATTTTCAGCAGAAAAAACAGACACTCCTTCAACTCTAAGCGTCTCTCTGATGAATGAAACTCCTTTTGTTTATCGAGATTCTGAGGGATACGCAGTTGTAGTTGGATTAGTTGAAAATAATAACTCTCTAACCCCTGTGTCCAATGTTATACTACAAGTAAATTTCTTTGATGACTTTGATCCAAATCCTTTGGAAGTAATCAAGGGATATACAACTCTTGAAGTAATTTCACCAAATGGAATATCTCCTTATTCTATTCGCTCTCAAACACCTAATCCTGACATCACTCAGGCATCTGTTTCTCTTTTAGGGTTTGATTCATCCGTAGCAAAACCAAAAGGTCTTCGTGTATATTCTAGTGATATATCTTTAGATACTTCATTTAGGTTTTCTGGAATCTTACAAAATGGTGGCGCACCAAATTCTTATACTAATGTCTATCTTGCTTTCTATGATGCCTTTGAACCCCCGCGAATACTACAAGTATCTACAATCAAACTAGGTCCCATTGATTCAAATTCTGAAGTTTCTTTCACTTTCGATGAAAAAATTGACTCAAGAGCAACAGGAATATACATATTTGCAG
>Ga0210130_1000062_pt1 | contig 14545 bp, 7 predicted proteins | sample White_ThreeSqC_D_2_FD_185591 | JGI IMG/M metagenome (GOLD analysis project Ga0210130, IMG submission 185591) | Wetland microbial communities from the San Francisco Bay, California, USA, that impact long-term carbon sequestration -... | ecosystem: Environmental > Aquatic > Marine > Wetlands ...
CACGTCTCGTCTCGGCCACATCGATGGCACCGCCCCCACCGCCGCCACCGCCGCCACCCCCGCCACCCCCACCGTCCGGCAACGGCGGTGGTGGGGGCGGAAGCCTCGGCTGGCTGTTCACACTGATGCTCACGGCGACGCTGCTCGGCCGGCGACGGCGACTGCGCGCTTGAGCTAAGCCGGGCGTGCGTCGTTACCGGGCGGTACCAGGCTCGCTCGCGCCTGGTACGCCGGTGGCGGCGTCGCGCTCGCGTGCGGGCGTCCGGAAAGAGACACTCGCACGGCCAGATCAGCCGCAAATATGCGCGAACCAAGCGCCGTTTTGTGTGTCCAACCGGTTCACGGACTTGATACCAAGAAAAACCCGGTTCTGTGGGGGGACCTATGCGGCTGACTCGCTCCAGCCTGGCCAATCCTGCGGCGGTCGCCATCATTGCGGCCGTCGTCGTGTTGCTGGGCATCATTTCGGTGTTCCGGATCCCGGCGCAGCTGCTGCCGCAGATCGAGAAGCCGGTGGTATCCATAGGCGCTGCCTGGCCCGGCGCCTCGCCGCGCGAGATCGAGTCGGAAATCACGGTGCAGATCGAGGAAGTGCTGCAGGGCACGCCCAACATGACCGAGATGTCCGCCTGGAGTATGCCGAACTTCGCGTGGATCCAGCTCGAGTTCGCGCTCGGGACCGACATGACGCGTACGCTGATCGAGATCATCAGCCGCCTCAACCGGCTGCGGCCACTGCCGGCCAATGCGCAGCGGCCAAGCGTGAGCCTCGGCGAATGGGGTGATGCGAACGACCAGCTGATCGAGTACTTCGTCGAGCAGCTGGAAGGCGATGAGACTGATTTGATCCGCAACAAGCGTTACCTGCGCGAGGTGATCCGTCCGCAGGTCGCGAGTCTCTATGGCGTGTCGCAGGTCGGTATGTTCGACACCAGCGGCAACACCAGCGACCAGTTGCAAATCGTCATCGATCCTTACAAGGCCGCCGAACTCGGCATTGACATCGCGCGTGCCGCCGACCGCATCGGTCGTTCGGCCAACATTTCCTCGGGCGTCGTGGATGTCGGCCGCCGCAGCTACACGCTGCGCATCGAGGGGCGCTGGGACGTCGACGAGCTCGAGGACCTGATCCTCGAGTGGCGGGCCGGTTTGCCAATCAAGCTCGGCGACGTGGCGACGATCGAGTACGGCCCGCCTGAGCGCCGGGGCTTCATCTATCACAACGGCCGCTCGGCGGCGCGTTTCTCGATCTTCAAGACCAATGAAGCCAACGTGCTGGAGGCGCTCGATGGCGTCAAGCAGTACATGGACGAACTGAACGAGAACGAATTTGCCGAGCGCAATCTTTATGCTGCCTACAGTTTCGATCCGTCGGTTTACATCAAGCGCTCTATCAACCTGCTGACCGGTAATCTTGCCGCCGGCGTGTTGCTCGCAATCGGCGTCCTCTGGCTGTTCCTGCGCCAGTGGCGTGCAACGCTGATCATCGCGCTCGCGATCCCGGTGTCACTGCTGACAACCTTCGTCGTGCTGAACTTTGCGGGCCGCTCGCTCAATGTCATTTCGCTTGCCGGTCTCGCGTTCGCGACCGGCATGGTGCTCGACGCGGCGATCGTCGTCCTCGAGAACATCGTGCGCCTGCGCGAGCGCGGTGAGTCGGTCGCCGAGGCGAGCGACAAGGGTGCTACCCAGGTATGGGGCGCCCTGCTCGCGTCAACGGCAACGACGGTCGCGATCTTCATCCCGATCATGTTCCTCGAGGATGTCGAAGGACAGATGTTCGCGGACCTCGCGCTGACGATCGCGATCGGCGTCAGCGTATCGCTGCTCGTCGCGGTGACGATCCTGCCGACTGCCGCGCGCTACTGGATGCATCACCTGCCACCCGAGCACGGCCAGCACCGGATGTGGGAGAAGCTGGCCGATCGCATAATCGGCCTGACCGGCACGCAGCCGCGGCGCATCGGCTGGATCGCCGGGCTGATGGCCGGCTCGGTACTGTTCACGGTGCTGCTGTGGCCGGAGAGCAACTACCTGCCCCCGGTCAAGCGCGACACGGTCGACAGTTTCCTGTTCTTCCCGCCGGGCATGAACATCGAGACCGCGGACCGCGAGGTGGCGCAGCTGCTCATGGACCGGCTCGAGCCATATCGCACCGGTGAGAAACAACCTGCCATCCGCGACTATTTCCTGTGGTCATTCCCGGATGGCGGCGGCTGGCTCGCGATCAACCCGGCCGAGGGTACCGATCTCGATGCGTTCCAGCGCCTCGTGCAGAACGATATCCTCGCGGGTATTCCCGACACGTTCGCGTTCACGCTGCGCCGCAGCCTGTTCGGCGGCTTCGAGGATTCAAACAGTGTCCAGATGCGGCTCGGCGCGACCGACATAGAAGGTCTCAAGCCGGTCGTCGCCAGGGCCATGCAACTGATACCGCAGCGGATGCCGGGCGCCTCGGCGCAACCGAACCCGGATCCGTTTGCCGAAGCCAATGAACTGCGCTTTACGCCCAACGACGTCAGGCTCGCCGAGGTCGGCTGGACCCGGACCGACCTGACCCAGGTCATCATGGAACTCGGCCAGGGCGTATGGCTGGGCGAATACTTCACCGGCCGCGAACGCGTCGACATCTACCTGAAGACGGAGCGCTTCGAGACGCCCGAAGAGATGGCGGCGCTGCCGGTCGCGACGCCAGGTGGTGTGGTGCCGCTCGGTGAACTCGCAATCGTCTCGATCGCACCGTCGCCGAGCCAGATCGCCCGCATCAACCGCTCCCGGGTATACAGCGTCGTCGTCAACCCGCCCGAGGGCATGTCGCTCGAAGCGCTGGTCAACGAGCTCGAGACGAACATCGAGCCGGAACTGCAGGCGTTGATGCCACCGGGTGGCACGATCCAGTATGCCGGCAGCGTGCAGGACCTCGAGCGCGCCATCAATACGCTCGGCACCAACTTCCTGACTGCCATCGGCTTGCTGGTGCTGATCATGGCGGGCCTGTTCCGTTCACTGAAGGACGCACTGCTGGTTGCGATTTCCATCCCGCTCGCGGGTGTCGGCGGCGTGTTCGCAATCACGATCGTCAATGCCGTCAAGTTCCAGCCGCTCGACCTGCTCGGCATGATCGGGTTCATCATCCTGCTCGGGCTCGTCGTCAACAACGCGATATTGCTGGTCGCACAGACGCGCGCGGCCGAAAAGGAGGGATTGAACCGCACCGAAGCCGTGCAGCAGGCGCTGCGCTACCGCCTGCGGCCGATTTTCATGAGCACGCTGACGAGCCTGTTCGGCATGCTGCCGCTGCTGGTCATACCGGGCGCCGGCAGCGAGATTTACCGTGGCATGGCGGCGGCGATCGTCGGCGGCATGGCGGTCTCGACGCTGTTCACGCTGCTGTTGCTGCCCAGCATGCTGCAACTGACGCCACAGAAGCGTGCGGCGCGTGTAAGCTCGGCAGCCACACCCGCCGCGGAGACGACACGATGATGCACAGGTTGATCGCTAACCGGGCAAGCCCTTTCTGGCTGGCGCTGTTCCTGCTGGCGGCACCTGCGCTGGCGCAAAACGGCGGCTTCGAAATGCCGCCCGCGCGCGTCGAGGTCGCAACAGCGGAACTCAGGGACATGGCACCGGTGGTCTCCGTGTCCGGTACCGTCGTCAGCCTCAACGACTCGCGCATCGCAAGCTCGGTCGAGGGTGTGCTGACGTGGCTGGCCGAGGTCGGCGACGCCGTGAACCGCGGCGACGTCGTTGCCCGCATCGACCCGCGGCTGATCCGCATCGACGTGACGCGTGCCGAGGCGAACGTGGCGCGCCTGGAATCCGATCTCACATACCGCCAGCGGCAACTCGAACGCACCGAAGAACTGGCGGCGAAAAACAGCGCGTCGAAGACCCTGCTCGACGAGTCGCTCGCGCAGCGTGACCAGGCGCAGCATATGCTGAGTGACGCGCGTGCATCACTCGATCGTGCGCGTGTGGAACTCGAACGAACCGAGATCCGGGCGCCGTTCGCGGGCCACGTCACGGAAAGACTAGGTTCCGTCGGCGAATACATCAATGTAGGCGAAGACGTGGTTCGACTCGTAGATACGCACAGGATCGAGATCTCGCTGCCTGCATCAATTGCGCAATCCCGCTTCATCGTGCCCGGCATGCAGGTGGCGGTACAGAATGGCACCGACTTGAAAGAACACCCGGTGCGCACCGTCGTGCCGGTCGGGGATGCCGTTTCGCGCATGGTCGAAGTACGCCTCGAGGTCGGCGATGGAGAGTGGCTCGTCGGAACGCCGGTGGTTGTCAGCATGCCGAGCGGCGCCAGCCGTTCGACCGTCGCGGTACCGCGCGATGCGCTGGTCGAGCGCAACGGCCGTTCTTTCGTGTACAAGGTCAGCGCCGACAACACCGCCGAGCAGGTCGCGATCGAGATCAACGCCGTCGTTGGCCTGTGGGTCGGCGTCGTCAACGGCATCGATGCGGGCGACCGCGTGATCGTGCGCGGCGCCGAGCGCATCGCTCCGGGGCAGGCGGTGGAAGTCACCGAGCGGGTCAGTTCGCGCTAGTCCTGTCCCCAATGGCCGTGGTCGAGGGCGCCCCGACCGGCCGCCGCGCCTGCAGCAGGCCGTCGAGCTCGTTGATCACGCGCCAGGTACCGCGGGTCTCCCCGACTCTGCCTTGCCATTCCTGCTTCTTCGCGTTCCAGCCAGCATTCTTCTCTTCTGCCGTCCTGGTCGACACGTTCTTTGTCTCGTTTTACTCTCTTATAATCAAAAGGTCACCCGTGTCTGTAATGTACGCTTGCCACCGGACCCGGCGATGCAACAGGTTGCACGTGACAATGACAATGATATTTTGGTTGGCGGAGCGCCCGCCCGTTGTGTGAACATGCCTCGCGGACTCCCGGAATTGGGCCGCGCATCAAACGATCAAATGCAGCACCAGCAACGAGGCGCAGGACATCAACAGGATGAAATCGACGATACAAGTCCAGCCTGCGTTCGGTGAGGCAAGCCTCTCCAATTGTGAAAGAGAGACGAATGGCATTTGCCCATATTTCTCAAACCGCCGGCCCGCCTGAAATTCCGGGGGCAGTAATACCGTGAGCCGGACTTGTCAATCAGCGACCGAGATTGCCGACTCGGCGTTTCAGGCGGCCCTGGTCACCCAGGCAAAGAATGCGCGCAAACTTCCCGATCACTATCGGATCCCGGCCGATGCGAGCAGCAACTCACCGCAGGCAATACGCGGCGGAGGAACGTCGCGCGGCACGCCTCAGGATGCGCAACGCAGGAAATCGCCAAGGTTTTCTCGAGATGATTTTTCCTGGAGGTTGCTCGCAAGCCCGTCGCCCGATTTGCCCTGCGACGCAGGACGCGGCACAAGAATCAGCTCCCTCCCCTATTTCTGGAAATTCAGCACCAGCGTCAAACTGTAGGTTCGGCCAAAGACGTCGTACAACTGTGAGTCTGTATTATTCGCCTGATCCGGAATAACCGGCGCATCGTTGTCCAGCAAGTTAAAAACGCCAAAGCGCACTGCAACAGCGTCGTTGAATTGGTACAAGATATTCGTGTCCAGGTAAAACTGACTGCCGATTCTCGGCACCGCGAGCACTGGCTCCGGCGCTCCAACCTGCCTGGCCTCTGCGAACAGGTAACTCTCCGTGCCGCTGATCCATTGCGCCAACAGCGAGATACTCAGTGGGTCGGAACGGTACATAAGGTTGGCTGATACGCGATCTTCTGCCCCCGTAGAGCTGCTGTTAACGCCAGTGCAAGGTGCGCGAAAATAGCCGACGCAGGAGTCGACTGTACTTACCGGGTTGCCCTGATAGCGCAGCGCCAGCACATGAGTCCAGAACAGCGTCCCTGACAAGGTCGCGCCACTGTCAGACGCCGCGAGGTTGCCCGGTAGGTCCCAGGCAACGTTCACCTGCAGGTCAATACCTTCGGTCGAAATCTGTCCGCGATTGTTGAACAACTCCTCGACTTCGAAGACGTTGCCAACCGCGGGATCGTTCGGGTCTGTGATACGGCGGATCTTGTCGCAAAATACGTTGGTCGTATTCGCCGGATCGAAACAAATGTCCTTCGCAAAGATTTCACCGATGCTGTTGCTAATGTCCATCTCGTAGTAGTCGACGGCAACGCTCCAATCCGCGTCGGATCCAGACGTGTACACGAACCCCACGGTTAGCGTGTCTGCCTCCTCGGGTTCAAGCTGGTCATTGCCACCGTAGATATAGTCGACGGGATAGAAAGGTATCGCCTCGAAAATGCCCAGCTGGTCGGGATCGAGTCCCTGGAGAATGCAGACGTCGGCGTAACCATTCGTAAGCGGATCCTGCGACGCCGAACAGTAGTCGACATAGAGAATATTGCCAACGAAATTGCTGACCTCGCCATATTGTTGTTGAAACAGTTCCTGGTTGTTTGGCGCACGCACGCTTCGCTGCCACATGGTGCGAAAGCGCAGTGATTGATTCACCTGCCAGTTGCCGCCGAGCTTGTAGGTCCAGGCGTTGCCTGCGTTGTCATAGCGGGAATAACGCGCGCCAAGTTCCAGCGACAGCGAATCCGCCGCCGGCGCCCCTTCCAGCAGCGGTACAAAGGCTTCGGCGTACATCTCGGTGACGTTTTCGGTACCGCTTACCGGAGAATTGCCGCTGTAACCCAGCGTATCGTCGGTGAACAAGGCGTTGTCTGCGCGAAATTCCACGCTATCGCTACGCCAGTCAAAGCCCAACGCGATATCGACCGGGCCTGCCCAGGTATCGGCTGGCGTGCCTCTTACGTAAACGCTGGCCAGCTTCTGGGTCCGTTCGGTCGTGTTCTGCAACGGTTGATAGCTTATGAATTCGACCGCCTCTGCGGATAGTCGCCCGGCGCCGAAGACGTCAACCGGTACACAACCACCCGACGGGTCAATGCACTGCCCGGTCTGCGGGTCTACCAGCAGCCCCTGGAGAAACCGCGTCAGGGAGGCGGCGTTTCGCAGCAATTCGACTTCGTCGGACTTCGTGTAGGTCAGCCAGCCGTCAATTTCCCAGCCTTGTCCGAACGTACCGCGCAATCCGAGCACGGTGCGCCAGTACTTCCTGTCGTTGTCACGCATTCTTGAGCCGAGTTCATCCATGCGCCGACTGAACGTGAAGCTCGCGAGCAACGGGTCTGCGGACGCCGGGTCAGTAAAATAATCCTGAAAGAGTTGCGCGGTTTCCGGCACCAAAACCGGGTTGTCGATATTGATGTTTATGTTTTCAGTAACAGGCACCGGCGCCAGTTCCTGCGCCGACTTGTTGTTTGCATACGAGGTTTCAAGGTACAGCTCATAGTTCTCGCTGACTTCGAGCGTGCCGAAGATTCCAGCCGAATATCGCTCAAGCGGTGTCTGCAGGTAGTTGAGCGGCGCGAAGTTGTACTGGTCATCGGGATTGATAAATGCCCGGGGCGTGCCGTCCGGATTGAAAATCGGAAAACCGAGACCCGGGACCGCATTGAACAGCACGCCTTCGGGAGCAGTGAAGCTGCCCGCCTCGAGCAACTCGCCTGAGCCATCTTCCTCTAGCGTGACGCTGGTCAGGGATCGATCCGCAGCAAACAGTGAATCGCGATCAAAGTAGCCTCCGTAGAAGGCAACATTGCCGCGCCCGCCAGCAAAATCGGTACCGATGGCGAGATTGATGTCGGTGTAGTTACCGTCGCCCTGATCGGTCATGCCATAGCTCGTCTCCAGCGTAATACCCTGAAAGTCATCCCGGGTGATGAAATTTACGACGCCGGCAAGGGCGTCGGAACCATACACGGCCGACGCGCCGCCAGTAATGATCTCGACCCTGTCAATCAGCACCTGTGGAATATTGTTGATGTCCACCGAGCTGCCTACTCCGGACGGTGCCACCCGCCGGGAGTTCAGCAACACCAGCGTCCGCTCTGAGCCCATGCCGCGCAGATTAAGGCGTGCCGTGCCATCGCCCGGATTATTGGAGGTGCGGCCGAAGTCCGGCGTCAGCTGAGGCATCCCGTTGAGCGCTTCTTCCAGGGTCGGTTGCGCCGCGAAAGCCAGGTCGTCGCGTCCAAGCGTGGTAATCGGGCTCGGCGCCGCCGTGTCTCGCCGCTTGATGCGCGAACCGGTAACGACGATTTCCTCAATGGCTTCGTCGGAACTATCGATCGGATCAGTCTGCGCGAAGGCTACATCGGCAAACAGGATCGCGGACCCGGCAACGAGGCCACACAGGGTCTTGGCGAGTCGAGCTGACATCATTGTTGTCCTTATTGTTCAGACAGCGCCGTGAGAAACCGCACGACAGTATAGCGTGACTCCTCCCGGTACACGCAATACTCGGACTGCCCTTTGTTCTCGCACGGCCTTCGTGCCGGCGCCACCGGTGTCCGGTGCAACATTGATGGCGCTGCTATACAATTCTCTGCCTGTTCGGGCAACCACGGACCGGGCGTCAATTCCACCGGTCGTTTCGCCTGGGAACAGACTATCTTTGGTTACCTTTCCGGGTGGTCAGAAACATCATGAAGCAGTTGATCGCCGAGCTGAACCGCCGCAACGTATCGCGAGTTGCAATCACCTACCTGGCGGCGGCGTGGCTTCTGGTCGAAGTTGCTGACACAACATTTCCCAGGTTTGGTTTCGAAGATTCCGCCGTACGCAATGTCATTGTGCTGCTGGCAATCGGGTTCATTCCGGCATTGGTGCTTTCCTGGTTCTTCGAACTGACGCCGGAAGGATTGACACGTGACCTGCCAGGCGAGGCTCCGAAGAGCGATGCACCACGCACCAGCAGGATGGCCGACCGCCTCATTGTCATCATGTTGCTCGGGGCTGTCGCGTTGCTGGCGATCGACAAGTTTGTTCTTGAGCCGACCCGGGTCGCGGTCCAGATAGAAGAAGCCACGGAGGCAGCACGGACTGAGGCCGTCCTGCGCGCCTACGGCGACAAGTCCATCGCCGTGCTTGCGTTCAGCGACATGTCACCGACGCGCGACCAGGAATATCTTTCCGACGGCATTGCGGAAGAACTGCTCAATCTGCTGTCAACAATCAAGGAGCTTAGAGTAATCTCACGATCATCCGCATTTTCCTTCAAGGGCAGCGATGCCACGGTGCCTGAGATTGCCGAAAAACTGGGTGTCTCGTACATCCTCGAAGGTTCGGTTCGAAAATCCGGTAATAACATTCGAATCACTGCACAGCTTATTGATGCCAGGGCGGACGCACACGTCTGGTCTGACAATTACGATCGCACCCTGGATGACGTCTTTGCTATTCAGGATGAAATATCAAACTCCATCGTAGAAAAACTGAGGGTGACGCTCCTCGCCGGAGCCCCGCGTTCGCAACGAATCGATCCAGAGGCCTACGAAAAGTACTTGCAGGCACAGTTCATTCTGCATACGGAGAACAAAAGTCAATTCCGTAAAGCCCAGGCGTTGCTGAATGAAGTACTCGAGGTTGCGCCGGACTATATTCCGGCGCTCAATGCACTGGCTCGCATCTACTATCGAATCCCAAAGACCGAGGGATTATCCAGGGAGCAGAACGAGGCCGAAATACGCGCGCTGGCAGCCCGGGTGGTGGCGATCGACCCGGATGGTATTTCCTCCCTGATCTGGCAGGGCTGGTTTGCCGCGTTAGACAAGGACATGCAGACTGCCGCAAAATTCTATGAAAAGGCGATTCAAATCGACCCGAACAATACCGACCTGGCGCGTGTACTGGTCATTTTCCTGACCGACATCGGCCGACCCGACGACGCCGTCGCGTTGAGCCGCTACCTGCTGCTTCGCGACCCGGCCTGCGCCGTGTGTGTCGGAAATTATGCCTATGCCCTGAGGTCGGCTGGCAATCCGGGAGAGGCCGCGGTGGCGATGGAATCCATGCTGGATTGGCACACAGCGCAGCCGGGATATTATTGGTCCCTCGGTGTCGGCTGGCTGATTGCCAATCAACCGCAAAAGGCATTGGATGCATTCGAGAAGGAGGAGGGCTATGCGGGCAATCGTGAGATGGGCTCCATTATGGCCTTGCATGACCTCGGTCGAACCGAGGAGTTTGAATCTCGATTCGCGGACTTTCGCAACAACGGGACGGACTCGGAAAGCGTAGCGCGTGTTTACGCGTGGATTGGCGATAACGACAGTGCTTTCAAGTGGCTGGAAAAGTTGATTGAAACGGAGGGGCCCAGCCGCCTTAGGGAAGTCGACACCGATCTTTATGACAAGATCAAAACGGATCCGCGCTGGCGCGAAATGCGATCGGAATACGGCTTCGAAGACAAGGCACTGGAACCCATCGACTTCACATTCACGCTGCCACTTGGCGCGGAGATGGAAACAGGGCCTTGACCGGGTTGTCCAGACAAGTCTCGCTCGATGGCTAGCACACAAGAGACCACCGCCCCTTTCATCACCCGCTTTCTCGGCGTTTTCGTTTACAGCCGCCGCGCTCTGGAACTCGTGTGGACAACGAGTCGCAGTCTTACGATTACGCTCGCAATTCTGACACTGGTCGCCGGCGTGCTGCCGGCTGTGATTGCCTACATTGGACAACTGATCGTCGATGGCGTCGTCGCGGCGATGGCGGCAACCAACCCCGAGACGTCCCACGTGCTGTGGCTGATCTTTCTCGAAGCACTCGTTGTCATTGCAGTGGCTGCCAGTCAACGTGGGTTATCGGTGAGCCAATCGTTATTGCGTGCCCTGCTTGGCCAGCGCGTCAACGTCATGATCCTGGAAAAGGCGCTGACGCTGCAGCTTGCGAACTTCGAGGATTCGGAGTTTTACGACAAGTTGACGCAGGCCCGGCGCGAGGCCTCGAGTCGCCCGTTGAGCCTCGTGAACCGGACCTTTGGCCTGGTGCAGAACGCCATTTCGCTCACCAGTTACGCCGTGTTGTTATACGCGTTCTCGCCGTGGGCGGTGGTGATCCTGATCGGCGCCGGCCTGCCCTCGTTTCTTGCCGAGGCCAAGTTCTCCGGCGATGCGTTTCGATTGTTTCGCTGGCGCTCGCCCGAAACACGCATGCAGATGTACCTGGAAACGGTCATCGCTCGCGAGGACAGCGTCAAAGAGGTCAAGTTGTTCGGGCTCGGCCCGCGACTCCTGCAACGCTATCGCGACATCTTCAAGAACCTGTTTGTCGAAGACCGTCGCCTGACGATACGTCGTGATAGCTGGGGCTTTGCGCTCGGCTTGTTGTCGACGGCTGCATTTTACGGCGCCTACGCGTGGATCGTGATCACGACGATCCATGGCGGCATCACGCTGGGTGCAATGACGATGTACCTGGTGCTGTTCCGCCAGGGTCAGAGTGCCGTAGCCGCCAGTCTGTCGGCCATCAGTGGCATGTACGAAGACAACCTGTATCTGTCGAACCTGTACGAGTACCTCGAACAGCACGTACCCGCGCCTGGCGGCGAAGCAAAGCACGGGCCGGAACCGGAGCGCGGCCTCGAATTCCGGAACGTCTCGTTTGCCTATCCGGGCTCAGCCAGCAAGGCACTCACCGATGTGAGTTTCCAGATACATCCGGGCGAGAGCCTCGCGTTGGTTGGTGAGAACGGGTCGGGCAAGACAACCCTGATCAAGTTACTCACGCGTCTGTACGAGCCGACCGCAGGCAAGGTGCTGCTCGACGGCCTGGACCTGCAGGACTGGGACATCGAGGCCTTGCGACAACGCATTGGCGTTATCTTCCAGGACTTCGGTCGTTACCAGTTCTCGGTCGGCGAAAACATCGGTGCCGGCGATGTCCGCCATATTGATGACGCCGCACGTTGGGCCGCCGCCGCCGAGACGGGCATGGCCGCACCGTTCATTGAAGACATGCCCGAGGGCTACGACACGCAACTCGGCCGCTGGTTTAAGGGGGGTCGCGAGTTGTCAGGCGGGCAATGGCAGAAGATTGCCCTGTCACGGGCTTTCATGCGCAGCGATGCGGACATTTTGGTGCTTGATGAGCCAACCGCAGCGATGGATGCCGCATCAGAAGCCGCGATATTCGATCACTTCCAGTCGCAAAGCGATACCAAGATGACGATCCTGATTTCACATCGGTTCTCAACAGTACGCGCGGCCGATCGAATCATTGTCATCCACGACGGCAAGATCCTGGAACAGGGTAATCACGAGAGCCTGCTTGCCGAGAACGGGCAGTACGCGAGCTTGTTCAGGCTGCAGGCGAAGGGCTATCAGTAGGTTCTGTAGCCATTCGAGCCGCGGATGTTTGCGTTCATCGCCTTGCTGGCGCAGCACGGCGATCGGCTCATCGGGGCATTAGTTCCAGTTGTAACACGTTGTATGGCGGTTGCCGCTGTGGCCCATATTCGGACGGTCAACGAAGGTCGCCATAGCGCGGGACGTTCCATGAACTCCTGTGGTTGCGTTTCGTTAACGATCGGTTACAAAAAATTGAGCCCCTGTAAAACTTGTTGCCGCCGAGCCGCGCATTGTTTCGTTGCACGCCAGATTTTCTGACAGTGCTCGTCCTGCGTGCGTTATGCTGTGCTGCGGGATAAGTGTTGCCCCACATCCCGACTCCCGAATCATCGTATTGCACAGTATGAGCAAAGGAATTAGAAAATGAATAAAAAGAAATCTATACCGAAAATAACGGCCCGGACGGTGGGCCTTGTGGCTTTGGCTTGCGCCAGTGTCATGACCAACGTCGCCGGAGCGCAGACCCCGGCAAAGCCCCCGTCATCCCTGCTTACCCCGGACCGGGTGGAAACGAGTATTGGCACGTTGACGTTTAAAGACGGTGCGCCGAGCGTTGAAACTGCGAAGAAAGTCTATGACGCACTGGATTTCACACGTGCGCTGAATGCTTATAACAACAGCTTTCGCGGCGCGTCTGCTTTGGCAATCGTCAAGGGCTTCGAATCCATTGGCGCCGACGCGAATACCGTTGTGATATTCCCCAGGCTTATGGACTCGAATTCACTCTTTCTCACCGGTAACGCCGACACTGTCTACTATCTCTCCATCGTGGATCTCAGCAAAGGTCCGATGGTCATCGAGCAGCCACCGAACGGTCTCGGCACGATCAATGACATGTGGTTCTCCTGGGTCATCGATATCGGGCGTCCCGGTCCGGATCGTGGTATGGGCGGCAAGTACCTGATTGTTCCGCCTGGCTATGACGGCCCGTTGCCGGACAGCGGTTTCTTTGTGGCGCATTCCCGGACGAACCGCATAATGTATGCCGCCCGTGCGTTCCTCGAAAATAACGACCCGAAACCGGCGGTTGCCAACATCAAGAAATACATCAAGATCTACCCGTATACGCCGGGTGGCTACGGTACCAGCATCGCAACCGCGCTGGAGGGGAACATCAGGCTTGGGCAGAATCCGGCAATTCCGGAAATGAAGTTCATCGATGCCTCCGGGAAAGCGTTCAATACAGTGCCGCCGGGCGATTTCGGGTTCTTTGAAATGATCAACGAGAACGTCCAGGCAGAACCGGCCACCAGCTACGACATCGAACTCGCCGGCCAGCTGGCCGCGATAGGCATCGTCAAAGGCAAGCCCTTCAATCCCGACGCCCGCATGAAGAAGATTCTCGCGGATGCCGCCGCCGTCGGCAACGCGACCGGCCGGGTCCTGAACTGGCTTCCGTTAATGAAGCACCCCGACTGGGCCTACTACGAAGATTCGAACTGGGTAAACATGCTTTTCGAAGGCGGCGCATTCTTCGAAACCCCGCCACCTGCGTTTGAGGACGGCATGTTCAAACCGCAACCGGCAACAGGCGCGCGCACGCTCGATTCGCGTACTGCCTTTTACTATGGGTACACGCTCGACTCTCCCGGCATGGTCATGCGCATTCCAGGCGTCGGGTCGCAGTACCTGATGGGTTTTCTCGATGAAGACGACAAGCCGTTCGAAGGATCGAAGACCTACAAGGTGACGCTGCCGCCGAATATTCCGGCGCGCGCTTTCTGGTCCTTTACGTTGTACGACAACCAGACCCGCTCAATGCTGCAAACCCCGCAAGTCTATCCAAGGGCAGGCAGCCAGAGCTATCCGTCACCGGCAGCTGTGCCGAATGCCGATGGCACGACAACCATTTACTTCGGTCCGACGCAACCGAAGGGCGTCAAGCGCGGCAACTGGATCCAGACTGACCCGAAGAAGGGCTGGTTTACGCTTCTTCGGCTTTACAGTCCGCTCCCGTCGTTCTTCGACAAGAGCTGGCAGCCGACGGAATTCGAGGTCGTGAAGTAAGCTTGTAACAGGCCTGCTTCCGTTTTGCTGGCGGACTACGAGCGACCGGGCTTCGCCCGGCTCTCGTAGCCCGCTTTCAGCCCGCGACAGTTTGGCAGTGTCCCAAACGGCTCGAGCGCAACGGCGATCGCCGGATCGCTTTGCGGCCATGTAATCCGGTAGCATCTTGTGCTCAGGTTGAGCCGACCTGATCCTGAACCAAGTTCCGCTTTGGAGAGACGCCAATGAAGCCTGCCGAATCCAGCAAAGTCGTCGTCAACTTCGATGGCAAGAAATGTATCCACGCGCGCCGCTGCGTACTCGGGTTG
>Ga0210130_1000067_pt1 | contig 14225 bp, 17 predicted proteins | sample White_ThreeSqC_D_2_FD_185591 | JGI IMG/M metagenome (GOLD analysis project Ga0210130, IMG submission 185591) | Wetland microbial communities from the San Francisco Bay, California, USA, that impact long-term carbon sequestration -... | ecosystem: Environmental > Aquatic > Marine > Wetlands ...
TTATAAAATTTATACAGGAATGATAAAAAATTTTAAGATCTTAAACATATGATTGTATTTTTCGAGATTTTTCCAAATGAGGAATTATAAGCATCACCTTACATTCATAGAATATTGTCAGGAAATTCAATAGGTCAAAGACTTGTTTTGACAAGTTTTGGGGAAAGCCATGGAAAATCCATCGGTGCTGTATTAGATGGATGTCCTGCAGGGTTAGAAATTGATGAAAGTGAAATTCAAAAACTGTTAGACTATAGAAAACCCGGAACTTCCTTAATCACAACACAAAGAAAAGAAGAAGATAAGGTAGAGATCATTTCAGGAGTTTTTAGAGGGTTTACTACGGGTGCACCCATAACAATGGTAATCTGGAACAGTGATCAAAAATCAAAAGATTATGAAAACTTGAAAACAAAACTTCGGCCTGGTCATTCAGATTATCCTGCAATGATAAAGTATAACCATTATAATGATTATAGAGGAGGAGGAAGGTTTTCAGGCAGATTAACTGCAACACATGTAATGGGAGGAGCAATTGCAAGAAAATTGCTTTCCGTAACATTAGGAATCGAGACAAATTCTTTCACGACACAAATTGGAAAAATCAAAATGCAAAAAGAATTTGATCAGAAAATGAAAAAATCAATTTACAATAACGAAGTAAGATGTCCAGATGAATCAACAGCAAAAAAAATGAAAGAGTCCATTTTGAATGCAAGAAAGAAAGGAGATTCACTTGGAGGAATAATAGAATCCATTACAACAAATGTTCCTGTAGGATTAGGAGAGCCCATATTCAGTTCTCTAGAATCTGATTTAAGTAAGGCAATTTTTTCAATTCCATCTGTTAAGGGAATAGAATTTGGATCTGGATTTGCAGGTTCAGAATTATTAGGTTCTGAAAATAATGATTTGTATACAATTAAGCAAGGAAAAATTGTCACAAAGACAAATAATTCTGGGGGAATTTTAGGAGGAATCTCAAACGGAATGCCAATAACAATGAGAATTGCATTTAAACCTGCGTCATCAATTGCAAAAAAACAGACTACAGTAGACATTAAAACAAAAAAAATTTCAACCCTGCAAGTTCAAGGAAGACATGATCCGTGTGTTGTGCCAAGAGCTCCTCCTGTAGTTGATTCCCTTGTAGCATTAACCATAGCTGACCACGCACTATTATCAGGCCATATCAAGCCAGTATTGTAACAAAAATGACAGAAATTAACGAACTTCGTAGTAAGATGGACGAAATAACCATCCAAATGATAAGGATGTTAAAAGTTCGAAACGATATTGCAAAAGAAATTGGGGAGATAAAAAAGAACATTGGAAAGGGAGTTACGGATGAACCAAGAGAAGATAACCTGAGGACAAAAATAGTTTCATTGTGCAAAGAATTAAATTTTGATGAGTCTGTTGCAACAAAGTTTTTGAATTTTTTATTAAACGAGTCTATCAAGGTTCAATCAAACAACAAGCAAACACATCTATCTATTTTCCTTAAAGCAAAATCACTTGAAGAAGAAGGAAGAAAAATAATCCACATGGAAGTTGGAGAGCCAGATTTTCTTCCACCTAAAATTGTCAAAGAGGCGTTAGGGGAAGTATATGACAAAGGATTTTTGAAATATGGTCAAGCAAAAGGTTTGCCTGTTTTTCGGAAAGCGTTAGCAAATTATGTTTCAAATAATTTTAACGTAAAAATAAAAGAGGAAAACATAATGGTCAATCCCGGAGCAAGGTTTGGAATATTTACAGCTGTGACCACTTTGTTAAATCCAGGAGATGAGTTAATTGTAATAGAACCAGCATGGCCTGCATACAAAGATTGCGCAATACATGCAGGAGTAAAAGTCAGAACTATAACCACAACCCTAGAAAATAACTGGGAACCAACAATTGAACAAGTTACTCAAAAAATTAACTCAAATACAAAAATGATTGTTTTGAATTACCCAAATAATCCAACAGGAAAAATTCTTCCTGAAAAATTACAAAATGAAATTGTAGCCTTGGCTATTAAAAATAATCTATACGTGTTAAGTGATGAAATCTATTCTCACTATGCATTTTCAAATTGGAAAAGTATTCTCAGTTACAACTATGAAAAAGCAATAGTGACACAATCCTTTTCTAAATCTCATGCCATGACAGGATTCCGAATTGGTTACATCATCACATCTCCTGAAATAATAGATAAATTAGCAAAATTTTCCGCGTTATGCCTCACTAATGTGTCTGAACCAATGCAATATGTTGCTTTGAAAGCACTTGAAGGAGAAATCACAGAGAATACTAATACAGTACAACGAAGATTACAGGTATTGGTCAATAAAGCAAGAGAAATAGGACTAGAATTCGTAGTTCCTAATGGAGCAATGTATCTCTTTGCCAAAATTAACCAGGTAGGTTTTGATGGAGTAAAATTTGCAAACGATCTTTTAGAAAAAGGGCTTGCAGTGGCTCCAGGTGAAGGATTTGGAGACTATAGAAATTTTATAAGAATATCAGCATGCCAAGATGAAAAAATTTTGGTAGACGGAATGAATATACTAAGCGGATTCTTAGGAGATAAAGAATGAAGAAGTCAATCACTATCGTTGGCGCAGGAGGACAAATGGGCCAATGGTTTACAAAATATTTTCTTAGTAAAGATTTTGAAGTTACAGGATATGATGAAGAAAGTAAAATCAAAAACAAAGATGTAAAACAGGCAGATTCACTAGTTGGCGCGATTCTTAAAGCAGATTATGTCATGTTATGCACACCAACAAGAAGAACTCCAGAAATCATCAGATTAATTGCCAAAGAGATGAAACGTGGGACATATTTAATTGAAATATCATCTGAAAAAGGTAAAGCGGTTTCATCACTTGCAAAAATGCCAGCTAAAATTAATCCAATATGTATCCACCCAATGTTTGGTCCAGGAGTAAAAAGCATTAAAGGGCAAAACATTATTTCGGTTCCAGTCAAGGATGCCAAAAAGGAACTCACAGTAGCTAAATCATTGTTTGATGGAGCTAATTTTGTTACTATTGATGCAGTAGAACACGACAAAAAAATTGCAGTCATTTTGGGATTGACACATTTGCTGAATCTTGTTTTTGCGAATATTATATCTAAAGACGAGAAGATTGCTTTGACAGAAAAAATGTCTGGAACAACATTCAAAGTTCAAAAAATTCTTGCAGAGAGTATAATGACAGAATCTCCAGAATTAATTGAGACGATCATTGCAAATCCAGAGATTAGAAGAGTCGCAGAAGACCTTTGGAAAGATGTAGGAAGATTGCTCACAGCAGTTCAAGAATCAAAAACCGAGGAAGTAATATCATACATCACGGCATGTCATGAAAGACTTTCAGCAAAAACTGATCTTGATGCATCTTACAAAAAATTATCCAAGATGGTAAACATAATTGATAAGTAATCGGTATGCGCTCCACAAGGATTGTAACATCATTCATCAAAGATAATGACAGATTTCTTCTTTTAAAAAGAAGTGACAAAGTAAAAACAATGAAGGGGTTATGGGCAGGTATTAGTGGAGTCATAGAGAAAGACGAAGAGCCCATAAACAGAGCAAAAATTGAGATATACGAAGAGTTAGGAATCACAGAAGATAAAATTAAATTTCTAAAAGCTGCAGATAAAATGAAAGTCCATTCGCCTCAATATGAAAATCACGAATGGGAGATATTTCCATTCTTATTTGAAGCTGAAGGACCCACAATCAAATTAAATTGGGAAAACTCTGAATACAAATGGATAACAATCGATGAGATAGGCAACTATCAGACAGTCCCCAGCATAGACAAAGTTTTATTCAGTTTGCTGTAGTTTTTCTTTTTCATATCCTCGTTGTTGAGGAAGCATGATGTAAACACAGGCTCCTCCACACATAGTACAAGGAACGTTATTTCCCGGATGTTGCCCTGTTCTACTATGAATTTTTGCTGCAGCCTCAGGATCTATTGATAAAGAGAGTTGTTTCTCCCAATCCAACGTTCTTCTTGCCTCACTCATAGCCATATCCCATTTTATTGCCTTTTCACGAATTTTAACCAAGTCTGCCGCATGAGCTGCGATTCTGTATGCAATCAAACCGGCCTTTACTTCTTCTACATTAGGTAATGCAAGATGTTCAGAGGGAGTAAGATAACATAAAAGATCAACACCTTCACTTGCAGATACTGCTGCCCCAATAGCACTGGCAATATGATCATGACCTGATGCCACATCAGTCACTAATGGGCCCAACACGTAATAAGGAACATCACCAATAAGCGATTTTGCAAGACGCACATTTGCAGCTACTTCATTTAAAGGAACATGTCCTGGACCTTCTATCATCACTTGAACGTCTTTTTCGTGAGCTCTTTTTGTAAGAGAAACCATGTTTATCATTTCTTGAACTTGTAGTTCATCGTGAGAATCAAGAATCGAACCTGGTCTTAATGCATCACCTAAACTAAAAGTTACATCATATTTTCTTGCCAGCTCAATCAAATAATCATAATGCGTAATGTATGGATTTTCTTTATCATGTTTTAGCATCCAAGCAGCAGTTAGAGTTCCCCCCTTACTTACAACGCCCCCATATCTTTGAACTTTAAGAATTCTCTTAGCAATATCCTTGGTAATACCACAATGGATAGTGGTATAGTCAACTCCATCTTTCGCATTATTTTCAAAAGCTTTTAGAAAATCATCCTCTGTAAGATTTAATGGATTTTTATGGACTTCCACTCCATAGTTGTAAGCTTCATAGATAGGAACAGTTCCAAAAGTTATGGGAGCTTCTTCCAGTAAAGTTTGTCTTATTTTTTTAACATCTCCACCGTCGCTTAAATCCATAATTGTGTCTGCATGGTATTTTACAGCAACTCTAGCTTTTTCAATCTCTTCTTCAAGATTTACATTTAATGTAGAAGTTCCAATGTTGACATTTACTTTTGTTTTGAGACCTTTCCCAATTCCAACATTGTGAATATTTTGTTTTCTTTCATTATTACTAGGAATTATAATAGAACCTTTGGCAATTTTTGGGATGAGCCAATCTAAAGTAACATCTTCGTCTTTAGCAACTTGTTTCATTTCTTCAGTTGCAGTACCCCTTCGAGCGGAGCTCATTTGAGTGGTCATGAAGACTATACGTTTTAACCTGATTTAAACAATCGTGAAAATCAAAAAAAATTGTGAATCATTCAAAAAACATCTGAATCATTACAACAATTTTGATCGATCTTGAGTGATAAGAAGGAACATGCAAGAAAGAGAGCAATAAGGCAAAATCATCTTCTTAGGGGAAAGAACCCAAACTCAAAAAAAACTGTTTGATGATCGGCTGTATCAAATCACCTAAAACAATCTTAAGCAATGCTCAACTCATAGAAGTGGAAAATCAGGGAAAGTTCAAAATTAAAAATCCATAGCATTTCTGAAAACGTGCTTTAAATTGAATTCAGATTAAAAATTTAAAGGTATTTTATTTTGGAGGGCTAGGGGTTTCTTCTATGAAACATGAATTGATAGAGTCTGAGATAAAGTATTTTTTTCCACATTTGAAACATTGCCAAAGGAATTTGTTTTCAATTTTTGTTTGATATTGCATTGGTAATGCACAAGTAGTACATATTAGATTTTTTGAATTATCTTCAGAAAGTGGAATTTTTCTTATCATGACACCATATCTTTGATTCAGTATAAATCTCATGAGAACCCAGAACAAGTTCAATTTACAAATCCACTAACAAGCCTAAATGAAAGATAGGCAAATTAGTACTAGAATTTGAAAATAATTATGAATTTAATTTCAATCGGAGGATCAGATCCTTCATCAGGCGCTGGAATCCAAAGTGATGTGAAAGCATTTGATTCCTTAAATGCTTACGGATTGACAGTCATAACTGCAATCACAAGTCAAAATACTACAAATTTTGGAATAGTTCAACCAGCATCAAAAAAAATCCTCGATGATCAACTAAAATCACTATTTTCTGATTTTACAATTGACGGGATCAAAATTGGGATGGTGTACAATTCGGAAATTATTAGAACTATTCATTACCACTTAAAACAACTTTCAATTCCAATTATTATTGATCCAGTAATCAAATCCACTACCGGAGGAATTCTTCTTCAAAACTCAGCAATATCTGACTTTAAAAAATATCTAATCCCGTTGGCAAAAGTAATCACTCCAAACAAATTCGAAGCAGAGATAATTTCAAATAAAAAAATAACATCAAAAAAATCTTTAGAAAAAGCTGCTGAAACAATTCTCGATATGAATGTTGAAGGAGTAGTAATAACTGGATTAGAATTTGAAAAAAATGAAATTAGTGATTTTATAAAAACAAAAACTATTCAAGAATACATCACAGATAAAAAAATAGACAAGTTAAACCATGGAAGCGGATGCAATTATTCGGCATCGATGTTAGTGGAGTTAGTAAAAGGAAAATCAATACAAGAATCTGCTCTTTTTGCTCACAAGTTCACTCTCAATTCAATTAAAGAATCTCAAAAAATAGGAAAAGGAATTGCAATTACCAAAATTAAAAAAGATGAAACATTTTTAGAATTATCCAAAGCAATAAGCCAATTTACCCAGATAAAAAATATCTCAGATAGAATTCCCGAATGCCAGACCAATTTTGTTTTTTCAAAGAAAAATCCCAGAACAGAAAAAGACGTATTAGGAGTTTCTGGACGTATTGTAAAGGCAGGATCCAAAGTAATTCAGGCAGGGGAGTTAGAGTTTGGAGCTTCTAAACATGTTGCAAAAGCAGTACTTACAATAAATGAAAAATACCCTCAAATACTTTCTGGAATTAATTTAAAATTAGAAAAAGAAACTATTACAAAATTAGAAAAAAAAGGTTTCATGGTAAAAGAATATGACAGAACAAAAGAACCAAAAAATCTCAAAACCAAAGAAGGATATTCAATTCGATGGGGAATAAATGAAGCATTGAGAGAAACGACCTCTCCGCCAGATGCAATTTATCACCAAGGAGATTTTGGAAAAGAACCCATGATATTGATTTTTGGGAATTCGCCAAGTGAAATAATTGATAAAATTACTAAATTATTTTTATAAATAGCGTATGTTTCTATCTCATACTTGAACATAAATACTGAAAAATAAAATCAAAGTTATGAAATCCGTGATTTTGGCAGGTGGGCTAGGAACAAGATTACAACCATATACAACCTTCCTTCCAAAACCAATGCTTCCTTTAGGAGAAAAACCAATTTTAGAGCACCTGATAGAATGGTCAAAGAAAAATGGGATAAAATCAGTTGTATTGTGTGTAAGTTACTTGCGAAAAACAATCGAGGATTATTTTGAAGATGGAAAAAGATTAGGAGTAGAAATAGAATATGCAATATCCGAAAAACCCCTGGCCACTGCAGGACAATTAAAAACTGCTGAAAAATTCATTGATGATTCATTTGTTTGTATGTACGGGGATTCAATTTACAATTTTAATCTAAGAAACATGATAAAACAGCACAAACAACAAAAATCATTTGTCACTATGAGTTTGTACGAATACAAAACAAAACTACCATACGGAGTAATTGAAACAACCAAAAACAACAAAGTAATTGCCTGGAATGAAAAACCAGAGATTAAGGCAAATATCAACATGGGATGTTATGTAATGGAGTCTGAAATAATGAAATTTATCCCAAAAAACAGGCCATTTGGAATGGATGATGTGATTAAATCTGCAATGGCAAAAAAGAAGTTGGTAAGTAGTTTTATTAGTAAAAATGAGTTTATCGATATAGGAAATAAAGAAGCATACAAAAAAGCAAATGACAAATTCATTCAGAAGCTTGGCAAGATATAGTGGAAAATGAACAAAATTACAATTAGACAGATACAAAAAAATGATTTATGGAATGGATTTTTAACAACTCTTGATTCACTTCGACAATCAAGCGATATTTCTAAAGATAAAGCAGAAGAAGTTTTTGATAAGATCAAAGAGAACCCAAACCACATTATTGCCATTGCTCTTCTAGAGGAAAGAGTTGTAGGGGCCGCTACTTTAATCATAGAGCCAAAATTTATCCATGGTGGAGGGATGGTTGGCCATATTGAAGATGTGGTAGTAGATAAAAAATACCAGGGAAAGAAAATAGGAGAGCAAGTCATAATGTACCTGTTAGAAGAATCAAAAGCAAAAGGATGTTACAAAACAATTCTTGATTGTTCCGATGAAGTTAAACCATTTTATGAAAAATTAGGTTTTAAGCACAATGCCAATGCATTAAGATTTGATCACATCTAAAAATATTCTTTTTTTGGCCGCTTCTTTTTTATTTTTAGCAGTGAAGCGCCAACTATTACAACAGGTATTGACAGCACCATAAATAATATTGGAACAATCATTACTGATTCTGTAACATATGCAGGTTCAATTTTATCCACCAAGGTATAGCAATAGGCCATTCCAATTACCAAAACAATTCCACCTGCAATTATCAAGTAGCCTATTGGTTTGGAGCCATATCGTCGTGACATCAAAAATGAAAGACCAGCTAAAATACCCGCAGGAGCAACACCGATAGATATGAATTGTAAAATCTTTGGATTTGCATCAAAATCCAAACCAAATTGAAAGTCATCTGGCACATCGGTCATAAACAGATAAACAGAAATCATTTCTCCTACGAACATTAAAAATAATGCTAAACTGGTAGCTGCAATCCACTTTTCAATGCCCATAATATTTTCAAAGTACAGTTGATAAATAAACCATTCAAAAAAATTTAGATGATTCCAACCAAATTGGCAAGCTCTTTTCTGCAAGCTGCACCAAGCTTTTCAGCTGCTTGTTCTGGAGAAACATCATTTAAGAAAATACCATATCCTCTTTCTAGACCTGACCAAGATTTGGTAATTGGATAAATTTCTATATGCCAGTGTATTTGCCTGCTATTTTTCTTTTCAGGAGATAAATGAAATACCATATTGTATGAAACATTTTTGATAGTGTTTGAAAGTCCACCCAGAGTAGCTCTCAAAATAAGAGACAAATCATTAATTTCTTTTTGAGTGATTTTGGAAAAACTTGTAGTGTGTTTTTTTGGGACAATCCAAAATTCATAGGGATATGATGGGGCCCATGGACAAAATGCTATGAAGCCTTCAGTTTGAAGAACCTGTCTAGGACTACTTGTTTCGGCATTAATTGTTTGGCACATAACACATACCCCTTTTTCGTTTAAAATGTTATGAGACGCTTCTGCTTCAGATTCGATAATTGGAGGAATTGTTGAAAAAGTAATCAAATTCAGGTGAGGATGAGGATTTGGATTACCAGCCTCTTCTCCTTGATCCCCATATATGGAAACGTATGTGACACCTTTTTGGGTATAAAGCCACCGCAATCTGTCTTGAACAACCACAAGAACATTAGACCATTGCTCAGGATCTATTGTTGCAAAAGTATCTTTTTGTTTAGGAGATGCAACTACAACATAATGATACCCATATGCAGGTTCGCTATAGTGAGGCTTGTCACTGTAAGAGTTTTCAGACTCTACTGAAACAATGGGATTCTTACTTTCAAAAACACGGATAGACCAATCTTTTACATATTCATCTTCATTATCCTGCAAACGTTGAAGCATGCCATCTTTTGCAACCAATGAAAGAACTGAAGGATTTGTCATAGATTCATTTCCTGGTGCAAAAGGCAATTTTTTAGGATCAATAACTTTATCATCTTTTTTTGAAATTATCATAAAACGTTCAGAAACATAGTCTTTTCTCATGTCTCCCATAGTTTTTGTTTGCATTAGATGCATGTTAAAATGTTTACTAAGATCCAAAAATTAGAAATTATTGCTTCTTAGAATTACAATAATAAGAAAATGATACATTCACCCAAACATAAAAAAAGTAATTTTGCTCAAATACAAAATATCGTGCAAGATTTGATTTTCTGATCGCAGATTTTTTTGGAAGCTTTAAAGGAGAGCGCAAAAAAACGAAAATCGAAAAGGATCATGAATAATTCTGAGATACACATGATTTACGTTCTGCTAGACGGAGTAGGAGATCTGCCACACCCAGATTTAGGAGGAAAAACTCCCCTGGAAGCAGCTAACACCCCAACATTAGACAAAATTGCTAAAAACGGGGTTATCGGAGAAGTCATTTCTGTAGGAAAAGGAATAGCTCCAGAATCTGACATAGCAGTTTTCAATATGCTGGGATACAAATTCCATCATTCAGATTATGCAGGAAGGGGAGTAATTGAGGCAATTGGAGTTGGAATTGATTTTAAGGATGGAGATTTAGCTCTTAGAGGCAATTTTTCAACATTAAATGAAGAGGGAGCCATTATAGATAGACGTGCTGGAAGGCAAATAGAAAAAGAAGATGCAAATGGAATTGCAAAAGAAATTGAAAAAAAGATAAAATTCTCGCATCCAAATTCTTCTGTTGTAGTTGCTCCTACAATAGGACATAGAGTAACGGTCAGGATAAGAATAAACGGTATGAAGCTTTCTTCGGAGATTACTAACACAGATCCTGCTTATGCAAGAGTTGCTGGAATGGGTGTTGCAAAAGCAGTAGGAGACTTCATGAGGATTGAAAAATGTCTACCTTTAGATAAAGAAGAAAATTCCAAAATCACAGCTGAATTGGTAAATGAATTCACAGAGCAATCCCTAAAGATAATGAAGGAAAGTGAAATAAATCAAAAAAGAGCAAACAAAAACAAAAAAGAGTTAAGCTGTATTCTTCTAAGAGATGCAGGAAACAAATATCCCAATGTTATTCCCATAAATGAAAAATATTCCATGAAATTTTCGTGTATTGTAGACATGCCTGTTGAGCTTGGAATATCAGATGTGTTAAAGATGCAAGCATTTGAGGCAGGGGGATTGACAGATTATGAGGAAAAAGCTAGAGTTGCAGCAAAAGCAATGGAGACACAAAATGCAATTTATGTTCATCTTAAAGGCCCAGATGAGTTTGGACATGATGGAGATGCAATTGGCAAAATGAAAAACATTGAAGAAATTGACAATAGATTTTTCAAGACATTGTTGGAAAATATAGATTCAGATAAAATAGCAATTGTAATTTCAGCAGACCATTCCACCCCTTGTATCAATAAAGGTCACAGTGATGATCCAGTACCGGTTTTAGTATCAGGTAATTTTATAAAAAATGATGGAACAACCAGAATGACAGAAGAGCAGGCCAAGAAAGGAAGCATAGGTTTACTTCAAGGTGCAGATGTGGTTAACACTTCTCTGAACTTAATTAAATCTCAAATATAGTCAGAGTATTTGATTTTTTCATCTCAGCAATTTTTCTTCTAATCTCATCAACATCAATGCCATGATACTTGCTTGGAGAAGTTCCTAATTTTTCCAAAGATCTATCCAACATTCCAAGACCAATGGAATTATCATTTTTTTGAGAATGTGCAAAAGCAACAGCAAGAAGAATAATTCCTTGAACTAGCTCTTTTTCGCGTCCATAGCATTCTTTCCAAACACCTTCAAATGCTTCATGACTCTCCCAAAATCGTTCATTGTTGAAATAAAAAATTCCATCTTTAATCCCCTTTTCCTTTTCAATATTTTCCTCTATAACGTGTCTTGCATTGTCAAGATTCCCTATTGGTTTTAGTTTTTCAACTAGTAAATCCAAGTTTCCTTTTTCAACCTCTACATCAAATTCTACAAAACTGCTAGCAACTCTAGCCACTCTCACTGAGGCACCAATATCAGAACACAGGGAGCGAGCTTTGTAAACAAGATCTTTTGAGTTAGAGGGGACATAAGACTCATTTTTCAGATGTAGCATGAATCTTGCCATGTAAGTAGTAATAGGTTATTTCATAAATTTGTTCTCGGTTTTTTATAAAAGTTAATTTATGTTGAAAATGAAAAGGAGAAATTCAATCTTTTGTTTAATAGTTTTCAAACATCCTTTAATTTAGGAAATTAGTGGAAATCATGGGATCGTGGTCTAGCATGGTATGATTCTGCGTTCGGGACGCAGAGGTCGCTCGTTCAAATCGTGCCGATCCCATATTCTTTTCATGATAAGATATGCCAAAATAGGTCTGAAGATTTAGAAGAAAAAAATAGTTTATGAAATTTTTAAAATCAGGCTCAATTTTCACTCAAGATTTATATGAAATATGAAGCGGATTTTCCATACATGTCTATAATTGAAACTGTTAGTGATGTGAATAACACATTCCTCTCAAGAAGAGAACTTACATGTAATTTTGCAGGATTAGCAGGAAAACTCAAGAAACTTGAAGCAATAGACATGATTTCAAAAGAATTCAACCTAGGGAAGAAAGTAATAATTCCAATAATATTAAGAGGTCATTCAGGAAAAACTACAACCACTGGAACATTCTTTGTTTATGATGACGAAGTATTAGCAAAAAAACATGTTAACCCAACTGTTTTTTCCAGACTAGAAAAGGCAAAAGCCAAACAAGCAGAAGCACAAAAAACAGAAGAATCTGCTGAAGCTAAACCTGAAGAATCAGTAGAAGCTAAACCTGAAGAGGCGGCACAATAATGGCAGGAAAATCAGCAGGGAAAAAAGGATCTAGCCCAAGTGTTTTCAAATATTTTAAAATAGATGGATCTAAATTAACTCGAAATAAAAAAAATTGTTCCAGATGTGGTAAAGGAGTATACATGTCAGTACACAAAGACAGACACACCTGTGGAAAATGTGGATTAACTGAATTCATTCAATAAAATTCATTTGAATAAATTTTCCACCATAGAGATAGAAGCACGAAAGAATTGTCAATTCTTCGAGAAGACATTATTAATTTTCAAAATCTAGAAAATGTAAATATATCAAAATAGTGTTTTCAGGATTACAATGGAGATCAGATGTGCACGTTGTAATTGTCTTCCTTCTGAATGTAAAAAAAGTGAATCCCCTTACGATTGCCCAAATTGCACATGGAAGCACTGTGATTGTTGGGAAGAAAATAATGATTAAACATTATCATCGAAGAGAAAACAAATAGGGGTTAATATTATACCAGTAGTGGATCATTGTAATGAATTTCAAAAATATTTTAGTTGCGTTTGACTCATCTAGTTTTTCCAACAGAGCATTCAAAAATGCATTAGATATAGCCGAGCCCAATTCAAGTAAAATCACCATAGTAACTGTTGTAACAGGTATTTACCAACCTTCCATAGGATTCAGTATGGAATACAGCAAAGAGTTGCTTGAAACATATGACAAAATGGTAAAACAAACATTCAGAAAATTAGAAAAACTTGCAAAAGAAAGAAAAATCAAATTATCTTTAAAAATATTGCATGATCCCTCTGTATCAAAAGCAATTTTAAATTATGTAAATTCTTCAAAATTTGACTTGTTAGTTGTTGGATCCCATGGAAGAACAGGCATAAACAGAATTATACTAGGAAGTGTGGCAAATGATATCGTGCACAAATCAAGGTGTCCAGTAATGGTGGTAAAATAAGATGGCATTCTCAAAAATTCTAGTTCCATTTGATGCTTCAACTTATTCTATGAAGGCCTTTAAATCAGCTTTAGAGATTGCGAAAAATCAAAAATCAGAAATTCATGTTTTGACTTGTTTAGAAAAAGAGAATTTAGGTGCATGGTACAAGGATAGCAGAATAAATAAAAAAATAATGACAGATGCAAAAAATTATGCGAAAGATGTTTTATCCAAACTTGAAAAGATTGGCAGTGATAATGGCGTACCCATTTCCATCACCATAAAAGAGACAAAATCAATAGCAAAAGAGATAGTAGAATTTTCAATTTCCAAAAAAATCAATTTGATAGTAATTGGGTCACACGGACAGACGGGTTTCAACAGAATGATTCTTGGTAGCGTAAGCAATAAAGTAAGCCAACTTGCTAAATGTCCAGTTTTAATTGTAAAATAAATTATTTCAGAAATCCTGTTTAAATTCAAAAAGAAGAGTTAATCTACAAACCAATTATTGTAAACATGTCTAAGATATTGTTGATCTATCTTTTGCAATTCATTTTCCCGCAGAGGCAACATTTGGATTCATAGTCTCTTTTATTGAAAAATAAGGCATGTTCTGAATAACCATGTAAAAGATCTTTTGGAATTGTATTTTATAGAATAGTGAAAAAGAGTTAAAAAGAAAAATTGAAATCATTTAATTCAAGATTCTTCAGT
>Ga0210130_1000074_pt1 | contig 13894 bp, 14 predicted proteins | sample White_ThreeSqC_D_2_FD_185591 | JGI IMG/M metagenome (GOLD analysis project Ga0210130, IMG submission 185591) | Wetland microbial communities from the San Francisco Bay, California, USA, that impact long-term carbon sequestration -... | ecosystem: Environmental > Aquatic > Marine > Wetlands ...
AGCAACAGGATCATCTATTTTTTCACCGATTTTAAAGGGAAGTATTGGAACAGTTGGAGCAACAAGATAATCGTATTTTTTGAAAGCCTCAGATACTTCTTTTGTTAATTTACTTTTTACTTTTAATGCCTTAAGAAAATATTTCCCTGCCTGACCTGATGATGGAACAAACCCACCAAGAATCATTCGTCTAATAACTTCGGGGCCAAATTTTGTTCTAGCTTTTGAAATATAAGAATTAAATTCATACCCTTCTACTGGAAACTCATATCCATATCTTAAATTATCATAGCGGGCCAAATTACTTCCGGCTTCGGTGGCAGTAATTGTATAGTACGAGGCAACTGAATATTTTACCATGTCAATAGAAATATCCTCACATGTAGCTCCTAGTCCTTCTAATTTGGAAACGGCTTCCTTTGTTGCAGACAGTACTGTTGGATCTATTCCTTCTCCAATCATCTCTTGAATAACCCCAATTTTTTTGCCTGCTATACCAGAATCTATGTCTTCAAGAAAATCTTGTTTTCCTAAATCAATTGTTGTGTTATCGTTTGGATCAAGACCTGACAAAATATTTAGAAAAAAAGCAGTGTCTCTAACTGTTCTTGCAATAGGACCAATTTGTTCAATGCTGTTTGCATATGAAATTAACCCATATCTACTAATCAACCCATAAGTAGGTTTGAAACCAACAACTGAACAAAAACTGGCAGGATTTCTAACCGAGCCTCCAGTATCAGAACCTAAAGAAGCAACACATTCGTACGCACTAACTGAAACAGCGCTACCTCCAGAAGATCCCCCTGGAACATAATCAGGATTCCAAGGATTTCTGCTAGGTCCATAAGCACTGAATTCCGTTGTGAGTCCCATTGCAAATTCATCCAAGTTTGTTTTTCCAACAAAGATTGCATCTTGTTCTTTTAGTTTTGAAATCACTGTGGCATCATAAGGGGCAATAAAGTTTTCAAGCATTTTCGATGCACATGTTGTTTTGGAATCTTTTATGCAAATGTTATCTTTGATTGAAATCGGCATTCCAAAGCAATCACCAACTTTAGTTCCGGATTTAATTTTTTTATCTATGATTCGTGCATTTTCAACAGCTTGTGGATTTACTTCTAAAAAGGCATGAAGTGATCCGTCTATTTTTTTGATTCTTTCAATAGTTGCAAAAACAAAATCTTCAACAGAAATATTTCCATTTTTTACTTCATTGACATAGTCTAAAGCAGAAATTTTCAGATTCAATTAAATCATCTTTGGAGCTCTAACAAATGTGCCTTTGTAATGTTTTAATCGTTCAATTAATTTTTCTTCATAAGGAATATGCCTATCTGTTCTCAGGTGTGTTAAAGGCAAATCCCGAATTTGAAATTCTTCATCTTCCACACCAGCAGAATCCAAAATATCAAAATAGTTAATCATGTTATGGACTTTTTCGACAAATTCTTTGTGATCATGAACATCAATTTTCATTAATTTTGCAACTTGTTCAATTTCTTCTTCATTAACCATCTATACCACCTAAGGGGTTAATCTATCCACGTCTCTTGGATAGAAAGTTACGTCACGAATATTTTCGGTTCCTGTCAGTGCCATAATCAATCGTTCAAGCCCAATTCCACAACCAGCATGTGGTGGGACGCCATAATCAAATGCTGCTAAATGATATTCAAATGCATCAGTGTTCATCCCCTTATTTTTCATTCTCTCCTCAAGCTCATCTCTTTTTTCAATTCTGGTACTACCAGAGGATAACTCTAAATCACCAAACATCAAGTCAAATGATTCAGAAATCTTAGGATTAGATGAACTGGCTTTTACATAGAATGGTTTAGGTCCTAAAGGCCAATCTTTAATAAAATAAAATCCTTCCAAACCAATTTTTTTGAGATTAGATGGATAAAGATCATCGCCCCACTCAGTTTTAGCACCTGCCTTCTGCATTTTTTCTACCAAATCATCATAAGAAAATCTTGGAATATTCTCTGGAATCTTAGGCACTACAAATTCGTTATCAGGATTACTCTTTGCATATTCATTTACCGCATTAATTGAAATTTTTACTATGTCTTCGATTCTGTTCATGATGTCATTATAATCTACAAATGCTTCTTCCATATCTATAGAGATGGCCTCTGCCAAATGTCTATTTGTCCTTGATGGTTCAGCTCTAAATATCGGGGCAATTTCGAATACTTTTTCAAAGCTCATTGTGAGTTGCTCTTTATACAATTGAGGGCTCTGAGCTAAAAATGCTTCTTTGTTATAATAGAAAATTGGGAATAATGCAGCACCGCCTTCCGTTGCAGTGGCAATCATTTTTGGAGTATTGACCTCAGTAAAACTCTGTTCGTTGAAATAATTTCTAATTGATGTCAGAACTTGACTTCTTGCTTTGAAAATGTTTTGTAATACTTTTCTTCTAAGATCAATGGGTCGAACCTCCAATCGTGTATCAATATTTTTCACAGTTTTTGCCAGAGGTTCAAAAGGAGGGATTTTTTGGACTTCAGAAAAAACCCTTATTTCAGATGGAATTATTTCAAATCCGTTTGGTGATTTTTCAGAAGATTTTACTTTTCCAGAAATTGAAATTGACGAGTGTGGTTTCAAAGAAGCCAATTTTTCACGTACTTCGTCTGGACAATCCCCCTTTTTTGCAACTATCGAGACATCCCCGTTTTTATCCCGTATGGTTGCAAAAATAATGTTCCCGTGGCCACGTATGGTCAAAACCCATCCCATTAAAACTACCTCTAAGCCTTCCTTCGAGGAATTCAATTCGTCAGAATAATGTGATCTGCGTAAATTGCCAAGATCTGTTTGTATCATAATTTAATTAAATTGGCAGTTTCTTGGTGTAATTAATTTTCCCCCATAACATTTATCAGCCTAAACAAATTGAAAATTATTCAAGATGGGAATTTTGACGGGTTTGGTAATTGCGACGTTGATCATAACAGGAGTATACGTAGGATATCATGCTTATGAGGACTCACTTCATGAAGAGGTTAAAGAACATTCAGTCCCAATCGAAATTGAATCGTTTAATCTAAAGTTGGTGGAGTTCATGTCCCTTACGAAATACGATCTGAATGTAGTAATTCTTTAGAGCATCAAATTTTAAGACTGAATTAAATAGTAAAAAGAATTCAAATCATCATGGTCCTCACTAACCATGAAAAAATTATTGCTTTAATTTCAAATGGAATAGCCGTTTTTTCTCTCTATCAAGAAAGAGGAAATTTACCAGATAACACCACAATATTTGATTTTATTTTAAAGGTGATCCCACAGGATCTGAAAAGCGAATTAAGTCCAGAGTTAATTGACGAGGTTTTCGAATTTGTATCAAGCGCACATAGTTCATAAAGTCTAAAAAATCACAAAAACTGTCAATGACGTCAATAGCAACTTTGGGCTCACATTGTTCTTTGCAAGTTCTAAAAGGAGCAAAAGACGAGGGTTTTAAAACAGTTTTAGTTTGTGAGAAAAAAAGAGAAAAACTCTACAGAAGATTTCCTTTCATTGATAAATTCATTCTGGTTGATTCATTTAGAGAAATTCTAGAGGAAGGAATTCAAAAAGAATTAGAGCAACTTAAAACAGTAATTATCCCTCATGGCACATTAATTGCTCAAATGAGTTCTGAAGAGATAGAATCCATAAAAACTCCAATTTTTGGAAACAAATGGATTCTAAGATGGGAATCCAACAGAGAAATGAAAGAAAAACTAATGAAAGAAGCAAAACTTCCCATCCCTAAACAAATTTCTAGTCCTGATGAAATTGACAAATTAGTAATTGTGAAAAGACAAGGAGCCGCAGGAGGAAAAGGATACTTTATGGCATCATCCAAACAAGATTATCACAAAAAAAGAGATGAACTAATCCAGCAAAAAATAATTTCTGAAGATGAAGTGTTATACATTCAAGAGTACGCTGCAGGAGTCTTGGCATATTTGCAATTTTTTTACTCGCCATTAAAGAACGAGCTTGAATTTTTTGGTGTAGACCAACGACATGAATCAGATATTGAAGGTCTTTCGAGAATTCCGTCAGAACAACAAATGAAAACAAACAGGGTTCCTTCTTTTAATGTGATTGGAAACAGTCCTTTGGTTTTACGAGAATCACTATTAGATGAAGTTTACACCATGGGGGAGAATTTTGTGGACGCATCTAGAAGAATAGTATCTCCTGGAATGAATGGCCCGTTTTGTATCGAAGGAGTATATGATGAAAATGCCAAATTCACTTCCTTTGAATTCTCAGCAAGAATTGTAGCAGGAACTAACATCTACATGGATGGCTCTCCATACTATTCTCTTTTATTTAATGAGCATATGAGTATGGGAAAAAGAATTGCAAGAGAGGTCATTAGCGCAGTGAACACAAATCAATTAGACAAAATTACCACTTAAAAAGCGGTATTTTGTATTTTGACAAAATCAAAGCTGCAAACATCAATGTTGATAATCCTACAAAAATTCCAAAAGGAAATTCTGGAATTACATGTGTTCCAATTATTTCTATTTCTTCAGTAAATTCTGGAACAAAGAAGGTAAAAGTAGAACTATCAGAATCCACTACAAGATCGTAATCTACTTCAATACCATCTACTAAAATAGTATATTCGTTGTTAGAGTCTGTAATTAATTCACGCTGTAAATCAATCTTGAATGTAGAATCTTTAGTATCTTCTAATCCTATTAGCAATGAGGATAATTCAGGATCTATATCCATTGCAATGACTTTAGCATTAACTTCATACGGTAATGAAAATGTATGATCATCTATTTCTAAAATATACTCAGAAGGATCTGTCAAGCCAAAATATTCGGGGTGAGATTCTCCAAAAACAACAGGGATTGAAAAAAGTAAGAAAAATGTAATGAGACTGTAAATCCACATATTTCTAAAAGTTAGAAATCTACTATTAGAGTTTTTATTATTTAAAAAATTTGAAGTATTAAATTAAAAATGATTAAACGTTAATACTGAATTTTGATTTTGATGTTACTGCAACAATACTTATGATAGAAACAGCTAAAATGACAATAGCTATAGGGCCAAATTCAGGAACTACTGTTGCTATAGTGTCCATTTTTTCTAGAATTGAATCAACCTGTGAATTTACTGAAGATATTGGCTCTTCATTTCTAATCATTTCACGTAGTTCTTCCCTTAACATTATTTCTACTTCTTCCATCAAATCTTCATGTCCCAATTCAATTAGAGGAGATTCAAGAAATTCATAATTGTCAAGATATGCTTTTGTGGCAAGGCTCAAGGCAATGTCATTATTACCATTAGCATATTCAGTTTTTGTTTGCTCAAGTAATTTACGGATATTTTCCACATATTCTAGTAAATCAGTTTCTTCTTCCTCAGTTCCTAAAATTTCTTCTACTTCGTGAATTATTCCTCCAGCAAAGGTTTCCATTTGTTCTGGATCCGCCTTGGTTTCATAAGAATTCCAAAGATCCTCATAATATTCTTCAATCTCTTCTGCAATGTGGGAATCTATATCAGACTCTATAGTTTTGAAAATTTGTTCTGACTTCCACACAAAAGCAGATCCATCTTGAAATTCAGCCATCTCAATTACTTTGCCATCAGACACTGCTTCACGATATTCAGCAACTGAAGTCTCTAACAGACCCTTGATTATTTTTGCTTTGAAAATAGGGTCAGTACTCAAATTTTCACCCACAATTGTAGAGCGTGCTATTTCAATGACTTCTTTTGCTTCATCAATTGCAACTTGTGCTTGTCCCCTTGATACTTTGGTAGATGCTTTGTTCTGTAATTGCATCAAGGTATCCCTAACTTTGGCGTCAAGCTCAGGATCATATTCATTTAGTTCAGGTTTCATAACATCATATAATTCTGCAATTGGATGTGTTGCATGAACTAGTGCAAGTTCTGCATTTTGTTCATTCAAGTTTTGTTCGATGGCCCAAAAATGTCCAAGAGTTTCTTCAAGAGATTGAGCAAATTCTAGTTTTTCTTGATCAGAATCAGCAAAGACATTTTGAGAAATTAACATAAAGGAAAAAGCAAATATTGAAAAAGCTATGGATGTTTCCTTTATCATCATGGTTTTGTTTAAATGATTTTCATTTAAATGGATTGGAGATTCTTTATTATTATTACATGATCATAGAATGTAAACAGTATTAGAAAATAATTTTGGATTCGTGTTAAGGGATAAAAAATTAATTTTCTATTAAAACAGCGGCTCTTTCGTTTTCATCGAGTTCCTGTTTTACCGCACTCAGTATGTGAGAAGAGGAAGTCAAACTAGAATAATCTATCAATTTTAAATCATTTAAAAGATAAACTCTTGGAGCAACTTCATTATGTCTGGACTCCAAAAAATCATCTAGTTCTTCCAAAATGGATATTTTGCCACCTTGGAAAATCTTCCCGTTTTTTAGGAGTTTTTTCATTTTACCAAATCGGTCCAAAACAAGAATAGGGTGGCGATTTTTTTTGCTAAAAAGACGTTTTTCTGCAACATGGCCACTAAAAACCATATAATGATCTGATTCAAAGCTTAGATCAATTAAATCCTCAGATATTTGAAAAATTTCACTTGCTCGATTCTTTGCCTCATTAATAGTGAAAACATTTTTTGAAGTATCAACGCTATCAAGCTCTACATTGCCAACAGCAGTGACTCTTAAGAGGGATTTTTCAGGAATGTATTGACTGTCAATTACTATGGATTCTGGAACAGCGCCTTTGTCAACCATTATAGCATGAATTTTTTTATGCACTTGATTGATTTGTTCTGGATTAGGATCGCTCATGGTTTGTTCAATTTCTTCTTGCATCATAGACGATGCAACACCTATTGAGGAGATAACTTCAGCATGTTTGGCTTTCTGGTATTGAAGTTGAAGCTGTTTTGCAACAAATGGAACCAGTACAGATGCACCTCCTCCGCCACCAATGATTTTAGTTGTTTGTGGATTTAATTTGAATTCTTTCATAATTTTACTGATTGTTTTAATAATTTCAAAGGACGATGTTTGAATTATTGCCTGAGCAATTTCAGTATAATTTACTCCAAGTTCTTTTCCTAAAATTTTCATTGCCAATTTAGCAGATTCTTGATTTGCAAAAGAATAATCATCTGTATCAATCATTCCCAATGCATTTGCAGCACAGGTATTAGTTATTGCAAAAGTTTCATTGTTACATTCAATTGCCACATATTCATCATCATTGTCCTTTGGTTTTATTGATATTATTTTTCCTTCTTTAAGTACATCAGGATCGGCAAAACATGAATACTTTAGACCAGCAATATGAGCACTTCTTGGACCTACTTTCCATACTCGGTTATCTCGAATTCTAACCATGCTCCCACCAGCAACGCCTAAAATTCTTACATCCATTGAACGAACACAAGTAGGATGATCTTTTATTGTGACATATTGAAATTCTGGTTTTCCATTTTTGATGATACAGATGTTTGTACTTGTTCCGCCTACTTCAACAAAGATACCATTAGTTACTTTAAGATGAAGTAATGCACCTGCTACACTAGCTGCTGGACCAGAGAGTATCGTAAGAATGGGTTTTGTTTTAAAAGTATTCATACTTGTTACCCCGCCATCTCCTTTCATGATCATAAGAGGAGCTTTAATTCCTGCACCCCTAATAGCTTCTTCGACAAAATTTGCAACTTGAAATGTTTTTGGAAGAACACTTGCATTAACTGCACCAGTAAGTGTTCTAATTTCAAGGCCGTAAGTTCCTGAAATTTCATGAGAAGCAGTAGATGGTAAGTTTAGTTCTGATGCATTCTTCATAACAAATAGTTCATTAGATGGATCATCTACCCCGAAAGATTCTGTTGCAACAATTACTTGTGCTCCCTGTTTTTGTAACTCATGAATAGCAGTTTTTACTTCTTCCTCTGAAATCAAATGCGAGGTATCTAAGAACGTATGACATGTTTTAATATCTTGTTCTGAGTTTATTTTTGCATCTTTGAGATTTGTTCTTTTAACAACATCTTTTTTCTCGGGTCCAACTCCCATTGCAATGATTCCTACCTTTGATGTATCAGATTCAAGAAGTGCGTTTATTGCTTGAGTAGTGCTATGAGAAATTAATTCGATGTCTTCAACTTTGATTTTTGATTCATCCAGTATATTTGAAAGAGCTTGAAGAATTCCTTCAGATACACCTTTTTCAGAAGAATGAGTTGTAGGAACTGTGGATTTTGAAATTATTGATCCTGTCTTTACGTCAATAGCAACAGCTTTGGTAAAAGTGCCTCCAACATCAATTCCTACCCTTATACGTTTTTTAGGTTGCATCAGTAATTACTCTAGATTTTCTCAAAGAGGCAATATGCCTTTCTTTTCTCGGTCTCATTATCAAAACGTAAGAAGATGCGACCAGATACACTCCAAGTAAAATGATTTGAGCAATCACCGTTTCCATTGTAGGGTATATTCCTGTCATTTTTGCTAGATTGATATCTAATCTTGGAATAGTTCCAATCATACTCGTATAAGGAACAATATCTAAAATCTGAAGTTCTCGAATGGCATTCCCTAAAAAGGCAATAGAAAGATAAGCACCAACGCCCATTGTTAGGCCAAAAAGTGCGCGTAACGGCAATCGCCTGCCAATTTTTTTCATGAAATAATAAAGCCCTAAAAGAGAAACTATTCCAACAACAAATCCTAATCCCACATAAACTTCCATGTATTTTGCAAATCCAGACATTGCTTGATAGAAAAGAACTGTTTCAAATCCTTCTCTGTAAACAGTGAAAAAGGACAACATAACGAAAACCATAACACTTCCAGTTGTTGTTGCCTGCCAGACTTTTGCTTTTACAAATTCCATCCATTTTTTATGTTCAATTTTATTCAGTACCCAAAAGCTCACATAAAACAAAACTGCAGTTGCTGAAAGAGCAGCTATCGCCTCTACCAATTCTCGATTGGCCCCAGAAATTCCTATAATATATTCTGCAATTACCCAGGTAATTGCAGTTGCTCCAAAAGCTGCTACTATCCCATAGTACACATATTTCTTTAATTGTGAGTTTCTAGAAGCTTCAAGGTAAGTAACAATAGCTCCCAAAATTAAAACTGACTCTAGTCCCTCTCTAAAAATAATGGAAAAGGATGAAACAAATGCGATCGAAGGAGCCAAAGTCCCAGTTCCACTGACTAATCTTTCTGATTCATCAAGGTTTCTGTTAATTGAAATTACAACTTCTCTTACCTCATCAGCACTGGCTCTTTCATCAATAAGTTTACGAAGATCTGCAAATTTGTATTCAACTTCCAAAGTAAAATCAGGGGCAATTTCTCTCAAAGGGATTTCTACAAATTCATAGCTGTCCAAATAGGCAGTTCTTGCAGTCGTATAGGCTAATTGATAATTCCCTTCTTCATAGTATATCATCACATCCAACAATGAATTTCTAATAAAATCAACCTCGTTTCTTACTTGTGATTTCTCCTGTTCACTTGAGTCCCCCATTTTTTTTTGACCGTTTGAAATCATAGTTTGTTCATTCAAAGATATTATAGATGGTGTAGTTTGTTCTGGCAATAGAGATTCAGATAAACGAATGTCTGAAAGCAATTCATCCTCAACAAATGATCTTATGTCGTTTGGAGGCATTTTATCAATAATCATTTTGCGAAGATTTTCACGCATGTTTAATTCCAGTTTATGTAGAAGATCTTTATCGGCTCTTTCAATTGCAGGCTCTAAATACTCAAAATTATCAAGATATGCAGTTATTGCTTTTTCTTCTGCAGAGATGTAATCACCTTCATCAACAAGGACAAGCATTTCATCGTACAGTGCATAAATTTTTTGATATAGTTCTCCATGATTTAAGGTAGAAGATTCTGATCCAAGAACATCTTTTTGAATAGCAGTTATTAGATTGCCAATTCTTACAAATTCAGATTTGTCTTCTGTTTCTTCGTTTAATTCATTGAAAAATGATTCAATTTCGGATTTTTGTCTTTCATTAAAATCAGTTTCAACAAGTAAATCTTTTGCTTTTAGAATCAAGTGTTTAGATATTTGATAGGAAGTGTCCTCATTTTCTTGAATACTGATTTGATATTGTTCATCTGCAATATCAAGAATACCTACAATTACACTTTCTGGAGAGGGTTGGGCAATAGGAAATTCTTTGAGAATGTTTTGTATTTTTAATATATCAGAGGAAGAGGCCACATTAGAATTAATTTTAGTATGCAAGTCTAGCAGCATAAGATGGATTTCATCTGTTTTTTGGGCATCTGCTTTGCGTAGAATTTGAACATTTTTTCCAAAAAAATCAGATGTGAAATCAGAATATTTTTTTGCGTTTTCAAAATCATTAGAATTCAGGGAATTATTTGTTAATTCTAAACCAATTGATGACACCTCTATACCAAGTCGTATTTTAGATTCTTCAGAATCTGCAAAAACTTTCTCAATAGAAATTGCAGTTATGATAATAAAAAATAATATTACAAATTTTACATGTTTCATAGAGGACTAGTCGTGAGGCGTTGTCGAGGATATTTAAATCCCGGATTCATTCTACAAGCATAGAATGAGAATAAAAGGTAGTTCAAATAAAAAGTTGGTTTAGGATTTTTTATTTGGATACAAATGTAATACAGGTTCAGTATCATTTAAAGTGATTTCAACCTTTCCTATTCGGCTACGATATTGTTTTATTTTTTTTCCTTCATTTGAAAAAATAAACTTGTGAACTTCAACTAAGGCAAGATCCTCTAAAGAAGAAAGGGTTTTGTAAACTGTTGATAGGGATATTTTCAGTTCATCCGCTATTTGAGTTGCATCTTTTGATTCATTTTTTACAGAGAAAAGTACTGCACGAGTACAGACATTACTCAAAGACTCAATAATTTTCTGAGTAACATTAAACTCATTGAGTTGAATAATGTTTGGTTGAGCCATATAATTCACTGATTGGACACTAAACTTAAGACAGGTTCAGGTTTTCTTATTGAAATATCTGCTTTGCTGATTCTACTTTTATAGACTTTGAATTTTCTGCCTTTATCAGATATCATCCATTTTTCAATCTCTATAAGTGTCAATTCCTCAAGATCTCCCAATTTTTTATACACAGAACTCAAAGGGATTTTTAGTTTTTCAGAAAGTTCTGTGGCAGTTTTGCCTTGTTTTATGATAGAAAATAAAATGGCTCTGGATTCTGCATCTGCTAATGCCTCGATTACCTTTTGAGTGATATCATATTTTTTAAGTTGAGGTAAAGTTATTCGTCGTGTCAAGTAAATTAAAAAAATAATTTAGAGTTATTTAAACGCCTTGATTTTATTCTCATTCTAGAGAGTTAGAATCACTAATTCATAGAAGCGACTTCTTTGTTTGGTTGAAATCGATTCCACAGAAGCCCTAAAAATAATCCAACTGAAATCCAAAATGTAGACACTGCCAACACAGACATTACCCTAAATCCAGTAACTAAATCCATTGGTGCAGTGATTGGATCTGGATTTTCTGGCATTATTAAAAATACAAAAGAAATGAAAACAGCATATCCGGCAATGGAAATTAATTTCTTTTTTCCTACAAATTTTTTTGATAATTTATAGAAACCAATACTCGAGAAACCAGATATAGCTATAAAAGACAAGTACAAGATGCTTCGCAAAACCACCGTTTCAGGTTCTCCAACAGTAGGAGGATTGGCAGGGTATTTCAAAAAAGGAATAAAATAGATTGTAAGCCACATCAATCCAGCCAAAATTAGAGTTTTCTTTACATCATTGTTGCCAGGAAGCGAATTTCTTGAAAGGGCATAAACTATTCCAAACAATGCACCAATGGAAGTTCCAAGTATCACTCCTGCAAGGAGTTGACCTCCTTTCTGCCACTCTCTATATCCTTGATATTCTACCCAAAAATCTAGAGTATCTTCTTCCTCACCAGAGGAGAATAATTTTTGATTTTCAATTCCTATTGCTTCATCAAGATATGGCTCTACCAAAACAAGATTTGATGAGCCATGAACTAAACCGGCCATAGCTCCAGAAATTAAGACTATTAATAGAAAAAGAGATGTTTTCATGAAATTATCTCCTAATGACATGGAAAGCCTGCTGCGTGTCTCATGTCATGAGTAAGTTCATGAATGTATAGATCTTCAAATGCTTGTTCCCCATAAGCAATACTGAAGATATGTCCTTGGTCAAATCCAACTACAAATAGACCTGCTGCAAAAATAATTGCTAATGCAACAATGGCAATAATTGGAACGCCCGTTTTTGAGACATTAATTTGTCTTGATTGTGACATGGTCGTTTTCTCGAATCAATGTATTTAAGTTCTTGGACAATTTATCCAATTTATATAATAAATTTAAGGAAAAACATGCGCCATCAAATTCAGATTTTACAAAACATTGTTGCAAGGAAAGGCTCTAGTAAAATTTTGACCTTTAGTATTCCACATGTTTTCAAAGCACTTCAATTACTTAATTCAGATAAATTTGTCAGCAGATCAAAATTTTGTAAAGACTTGCATTTAGGTGAAGGGGCAATAAAGACACTAATTCTTCATCTAAAGGAAGCAAAGATGATAGATACAACAAAATCCGGTACCTTTCTTACTTCTAAGGGGAAAAAATTTTCTGAAAATCTATTTAGAGTGATACCAAAGGAATGTAAATTAAAAAAATGCAAGATTGCACCAAACAAAAACAACCATGCCATCATCTTAAAAAATTACTCATTTGCCATTAAGACAGGATTAGAGCAACGTGATTACGCAATTTTGTATGGATCTTCAGGTTGTATTACTCTAATTTACAAGAATAGTCAATTTGTTTTCCCGGGCGAAGAAATAGAATGTTTAGGAGAGGATCCAATAACTAGAAACTTAATCAAAGATAATCTAAATCCTAGCGATGGGGATGTAATCATTATTTCATCATCAAATGATCCTTTCGTCGCAGAAGTATCAGCAAAAAACTCAGCCTTATGGACACTGGCCACAAGTTAGCAAGGAAGATATTTACTGATTTTTTGATTAATAGTGATGAAAAAAGTGCAACTGTTGGTAATTCCTGTTATTATAGGGATTGTTTCTGGAGCACTAGTTGCTTTTTATCCAGAAGACCAAAACTCCGAGACTCTAACTAAAGCCAAACTGATAGAAGGAGGATCCCCTATTCTAGGAAACCCATCTGCACCAATCACGATTTTAGAATGGGGCGATTATCAGTGCACCTATTGTCATAGATTTCATCAATCCACATTTGATATTATCAAAGAAGATTATATTCAAACTGGAAAAGTTAAGGTGATTTTCAAAGATTTTCCTTTAAATGGACCAGACTCAATGTTAGCTGCTGAGGCAGCCTATTGTGCAAATGATCAAGGAAAATATTGGCAATACCATGATGAACTTTACAAAAACTGGGGTGGGGAAAATACAGGATGGGTCACAAGATGGGCCCTTAATGCTTTTGGCACTACAGTAGGATTAGATTTAGAGAAATTTAATCAGTGTTTAGATGACCATGTATACAAAGAGAAGGTTAATGCGCTATATCAATTTGGAAAAGAAATTGGAATTGATGCCACTCCATCATTTTTAGTTTTCAATAATGAAAAAATAATTAAGATAAGAGGAAATCAACCTCTTGAAACATTTCTTAAAACAATTGCAGAATTGTAAAAGTTTCCAAAATTATGAAAAGACAACCAAACTTAATATTCGAATAAACTGGAGAAATCATTAATGAGTAAAATCGATGTGGAAAAAGTAGACTCTGTTAAGTTATACAAAATTAGAAAAACACTTGATGAGTTATCTGACAAAACTGGACACGGGACGGAATTAA